>POVV01000955.1_pt1 | contig 13223 bp, 8 predicted proteins | sample 1560271 | NCBI WGS metagenome assembly POVV01 (sample SAMN08337232, study PRJNA429181) | Bioreactor metagenome, whole genome shotgun sequencing project. | biome: cows' rumen and soil; feature: anaerobic; isolation source: anaerobic chemostat enrichment culture, galacturonate as sole carbon source...... | reverse complement strand
GTATCACCAGCCTTTCGTTTTATTCGACTGATTATATTATACCACAATAATCGATTTGCAGCAAGAGATTATAGCGATTCATCCCACCACCTTAGAGGTTGGGGAATTCTCGCTAATATATGTTAAAAAATCTACCGACAATGCATCAATTGGCATGATTCCTGCTAAATCGGAGGGTATATCCAACAATGTGGAAATGCTGCCGCCAAGCTGCCTGATATACCATTTGTCCTTGTATTGTACTGCATCAAAACAGAAACAATACTTATTTCCCTCTAATTCAAAGATGGCAACGCAGCTTTCAACGTTGTCTGCACCGCAAACCTTTGTCTGCTGGGCTCTGATATACAGCCTGCCATTGGAACCATATTCCTCTGAGAGTTCCTCAGGGGGGATATACCCCAGGATTTTCATGGAACTCAAATCCAATTGATCCAACAATTCCATTATTTTTGAAGAGATATTTTCATCAGAAATATCTTCATCTTTCATTAAAGTCTTTGCTTACAGGCGGAATGCAATGTAAAGCAAAAGGCAGACCTGCAGAATTTCAGATTCAATGTGGATTTTAAAAGCTTAAAACTTTATTCGAAAAAGTGCATGTGTGTTATGCCATGATTCTTTTGCAGGCTGCCGCCCAGCTTGATTTCAAAGGTAACATGCGGTCTGTGGGAACGAGGTACGCGCCTGGTTTATCATTGTGAGATATATCGCCGCCATAATCTCATATGCAGCAGTGTCTTTTATCTATCCCCTGCGTATTCTAAACCAAGACGGGTAAACTGTTCCTTTGGTGCATCTGCTGCCACCATGGCATCCGTTAATAACTTCGTATATTTTTCTAACAGTATGGTATCACTGCATATATTTATAGTCTGCTTTTCATCTTGTGCAATATGAAAAAGCATATCCCCATAGAGATGGGAATTTACATAGGAGGTAGATGGAATCTTTAAAACCTTGTTATAGGCAGAATAACGGCCTCCAGAAACAAACCCGGCTAGATTTAAGTCCTCAGCAGGCATAAAGCCGCGCATTAAGGAAGGCATTAAGGTATACTGATAAAGAGGTGCGTTTTCTGGTGAGGCCGCAGCCTTCATCAATACATAATCTCCATCTGTGAAATTGACATGACCGCCGTGGATCCCAAAAAGTGCACTTTGCCGAATGCAGGCGTCCTGTTCCAGGATAGGAAATAATGACCTTCCGTCCATTTTCTTTGTTGTTGGAACTCCAAAATAATCAAGCAGGGTAGGAACAATATCAACTGTTTGTGCCAGTTGAGAGCTTCGTTCACCGCGTTTTTTGCTGCGTGGATCCCAGATAAAAAATGGAAGGTGCACAATTTCATCGTACATAGGAGGTATGTTTTTGCCGATCCAGTCATGTTCACCCAGAAGGAATCCGTGATCGGCATTCACAAGGAGGAGGGTATCATCCCATATGCCGTATTGGTCCATGGTATCCAGAATTTTGCCAAGCCAAGTATCACACATTGTGATCAAAGCGGCGTATTGGTTTCGGATATGACGCAGCTCAGCGGCATGCTCTTTAGAGGAAATCTGCTGGTAAGCGGGCCAATCAAAATAATCACCGTCGTAATCATCCGCATAAAGATCCCTGTAGTTTTGAGGGCAGGAAAAAGGCTCATGGGGGTCAAAGCATTCGATTTGCAAAAACCAATTGTCGTTTTGCCAATTCTTTTGAAGGAATTCAATTCCTGCCGTCATTGTTTTTACGGAAGGCATGTCCTGCTCCTGCTTTTGGACGCTGCGGTTTTTCCAGTTATGTAAGAGAGGAACGCCTTTTTTTGTCAGCTCATTTTGTTTTGGAATATCCATTTCTCCCAGCAAGGGCTGCCAGTGGTCATCCTCCTGTCCCCGAAATCCTTCCCAGGTTGTAAAGCGATTGTGATAGGTAGCCCCTCCGTCTTCCCAGTAGTGGGTGTGATCAGTGATCAAATGCGTATAAATATTATTTTTTTTCAGCTCCTCCATGACGGAAAAATCATAAGGCTCCAAGGGCCCCCAGCAACGATGTAAAAAATTATAGCTTCCTGTATGCAGCTCTCTTCGGGCCGGTATACAGGGAAGACTCCCTGCATAAAACTGATTAAAGGTTACACTGTGCTGTGCGAGACGTTGAAAATTCGGAGTTTTTACCCAATCATTTCCATAGGCGGATAAAAAATTTCTGGAAAGTGTATCAAACAGTATCATGACTGCTTTCATATATAATATCTCCTTTGCATAGAGTTTGCATTAAATCATTAACCGGGTAACATCGTTTCCCCACACCGCCGCATCATTATTTTTTAATAGTCACACGCTCCGGAACTGCCAGTTCAGCCGCATCCGTATTAATGAAAGAGCGGATATCATAATCTTCTTTGTAACTGCCATGAGCAAACCCCCATTTCTCCATTTCCTCCAAATGTGCGGCCCCCTCTTCTGTAAAGCCAATTCTGCTGGTATATGCCTCCCAGTTCTTCGCAAAATCTTCCGCTGCAATACCAATTTTTCTTTCCATGAATTTACTCACCTCATCCAGGTTCTCATTTATATAGTCAGATGTGGCCTGAGAGCCTTCCAGATATTTTGCCAGGTCTTCTTTATTAGTGTCGTTATATTTTTTCGTTGTCAGGAAGTACGCATATGTACTGATATTCAGTTCATCGCCAGGCACCGCAAGAACCCAGCCTAATTCCTCATACTTTGCTGCGGAAGACCCGCCTATATAGACTGCGGAAGCGTTTCCTTGAAGAGCCAGGGCAAGCTGTGTCTGGAGAGAGTCGGCCTGAATGATATTTTGCCTGTTTTCAGCCAAACCTAAATATTCAATAACGACGCTGTTATAATAGTCGGAAATTGTACCTGCTATGGTCAAAAATCCTTCACTTCCGTCCAGCTTTGACAAATCATCCGCATACTGTGGTGCCACATATAACCCGCCATTATTCACACCCCCGCCGAGCTCCTCGGAGAATATGATCAAGTCCGTGTCATGCAATGTATTTCCTAACCTGTTTACAGTAGCATAATCCGCCATATTTCCTAAATCAGCCATGCCATTTACCACCGCGTCAATGGTATTGATGCCTCTGCCATATTCTGTCATTTCCAGATTGATGCCATATTTTTCATAAATGCCATATTCAATCCCTGCTACGGCAAGATAATGATCTAACCCATTGGTCATGACGGCAGCTCTGACCACAGCCGGTTCTTCCGGCTTGAAAGCTTCCTCAGCCTCCTCACCTGCCTCCGCTTCCTTAACATCTGCTTTTGCCGTCATCTGAACGGCTGTATTCGACGGCCGTCCGCATCCCGCTGTCCCGAACGCCACAAAACCGGTCAGTAATATTCCAATCACCTTATTCACTACATGAATGTTTTTCATCATATTTTTCCACCTCATTATTTTACACCGAACCGCTTCAGCATTTTTTTTCCTGAAAATGTTAATATTCTGTCCGCCAGAAATCCGATCAGTGCCAGGCATACAATACCCGCAAATGCCCATGCGGTCTTATAATACAGCTTAGAGCTGTTAATCAGATATCCAAGCCCATTGTTCCCTACCAGCATTTCGGCAGCTATGACGCACAAGATTGCACCGCTTAATCCCAGGCGAATCCCGGTAAATATATTCGGAACCGCAGAAGGCACAATGACCGTAAAGAAAACCCTCATTTTCTTTGCACCCATACAGGATGCAGCTTCAATCAGGGACCGGTCCGCGGACGCTACTCCCGCAATCGTATTCACCAGCATTGGAAAAAAAGTCGCATAAAATATTAAAGCCACTTTAGACGTATCTCCCACTCCGAACCACATCAGAAAAAGTGTGGTAAGTGCTATCGCCGGCACAAACCGGAAGAATGTGAGTATCGGTTCTATCAGCCAGCGCACAGGCTTATACTGCCCTATCAGCAATCCAAGCGGAACTGCCGTCACGATCCCAAAGCCCCAGCCTTTTGCAGAACGGCTCATACTGGCGGCGATATCTTCCCAAAGCACCCCGCTCTCAATTAATTCCCGCACTCCGCTCAATGTTTCCAATGGGCTTGGCAAAAAATATTCAACATATTGTAAGGAAGCAAGATGCCATATAAACAAAATCACGATCCAGGATATAAGGCCGCTTTTAAGTATTTTCCGGAATAAATCTTCTGTCACCTTTTCCATGACCCACCTCCTAGATATAATATAACCCCGTGGTATCTAATCCTTTATTTGTGATAATGCTGGTATTGGTTTCGTCGAACACGTACAGCCGACTGATAAGGATATGAACTTTCTCGCCCTGCTTTAACGGTTCATGTTGAAGGGGATAATTCGCCCTGACAGAAATCCCTTTTACGTTCACTGATACTTCAAATGAATTGCCGCGAAATACCAGATATTCCACGATACCCTCCTCCATGGCACCGATGCCCCGCCAGTCTTTGCCTTCCTTGTACAGTGTGATAAATTCAGGTCTTATGACCGCCCTGCCTTGTGTCTTATCCGTCTCAAAGCCTTTTAATATACCATAGTTTTCAATGACAGCCGATTGACCAATAAACTGCGCTACAAACGGGGTTGCAGGGTTTTGATAAATGTCCACCGGGCTTCCCACCTGTTCCACCTTGCCCAGATTAGTAATAACGATCTCGTCCGCCACCTCTATGGCTTCCTCCTGGTCATGAGTGACAAATATGCTTGTTATGCCAATCCTGGTTATCATTTCACGAAGCCATGTGCGAAGCTCTTTGCGAACTTTCGCATCGATAGCCGCAAATGGTTCATCCAGAAGCAGAAGCTGCGGATTGGGGGCCAATGCTCTCGCAAAAGCGATTCGCTGTTTCTGGCCGCCGGATAACTGTTCAGGATACCTTTTTTCCAGCCCCGGAAGTCCTACCAGCTCCAAGAGTTCCGTGACACGCTTGTTTCTATATTCCTTCGGTTTCTTTTGCACTTTAAGTCCATAGGCGATATTGTCAGACACGGTCATATAGGGAAAGAGCGCATAATTTTGAAATACAAATCCTACGCCTCTTTCGCTGGCAGGCAGATCATTGACCAGTGTCCCATTCAAATAGATATCCCCTGCATCCTGATGTTCAAGACCTGCAAGCATGCGTAAAATAGTGGTTTTTCCGCTTCCGCTTGGCCCTAAAAGGCCTATGAGCCGACCCTTTTCAATGGAAAAACTCACATCGTCCGATGCTTTGAAGTCCCCGAAATATTTACTTATGTGTTTTAATTCTATGTACATAGACAGACTCCTTATTTGGTTCCCAGTTTGGATATTCTATTCGACTACTGAAACGAATCTCTTGTGATTGTGATGTTGCAGAAATTAACCGGCTCATCCTTGTCATTCGCGGCGCTCATTCCGGTTGAAATTTTGCGGTCAGGGTCCACGCCTTCGATGTAGGTCACAGCGCCGTCCATTGGACCTTTCGCTGCGTTCGGCACCCGGAAGGTCTTTATATCGATGGGCTCTATGGATACCTCTTGCGGTCTGTCCAGCTGGGGAATCCACTCATAAGGCACCCGATAGGCTCTGTATATCATATTGTTCGTAAATTTGTCGAAAATGATATTAAAATATGGATTTACATACTCCCATACAATCTCATGCTCCGGTGTCACTTCAATCAGTCTGCCATCAGAACCTTCCGTGATCAGCGTATTGCCGTTCGGAAGTCTCTGAGCCGAACTGATGTAGGAACTATAAAACTTGGAGGCGTCTGTGAACAAGGTGCTTCCCGCCTCTAACGGCGTGTACTGCCATACGATCTCAAGGGTGACAGGATCAAATTCCAGCACCCTCGAATAATCTCTTGACGCATAATCAACCCCTGTGGCAGACGCAGGATTCGGTTCTCCATAACCTGCATGACCGCCATTGTCAAAAACCAGTAAATTACCCTCTCCGGGCAGTCCTTTCTGAATTAAGTGGAGGTGATGCTGCCCGATTACCCAACCCAGCTTACGGGTGCCTTCCGTCTCGTTGAAATCAGGCCCGATACGCCATACGATTTCTCCTGTTTTCCTGCTGATTATAGCGAGAATATTGGAATTTCGGGCATCAAATATGATGTTATCCGGATGAAATCGCTCATCGCCATTGTCAAACCATTTATTTTCTCCCAGCGTTGAAATACTGTTAATGTGCATCCAGTCTCCGCCCAAGCCGTCATTTTCTCCTCTCAGGCCCGGATTTCTAAACAACACATTCTTTGCGGATTCGCTGAATCCTAATTCATCAAAATGGTCGCTGGCTTTCCATGACCATACAATTTCGCCTTCCCATGTCACTTCGATGATTTTATCATCTATGAGCTTTTTGTCGGAGATATTATGGTTATACACATTTTCATGGGTCAAAATCAATGTGTTTCCATGATCTGTGCATGGCTCCTTACCAGGGGCATAATAGCCTGTGGCAGACCCCTCTCTCTGATAATCATGATGCTGTCTGGCGATATATCTCGAATCTTCTCCCGGATCTTTTATAAGCTCCGTCTTGTCAAATTTCCAGACAATATTCCCGGCCCAGTCCACCTGCACCAGATCCAGTTGGTCCTGATATCCCCATTTTGCGCTCCTCTTTCCTGTAGAGCCAAGAACAAAACCACCTGGCAGCAATTTATTAGGGAATCCATCAAGTCCGGCCCAAAGCTTTACTTCATTGCCGTTCATGTCAATCACTAACGCCCCTTTTACAGAAGGGTATACGGTATAACCGTTAAATGTCTTGTCTTTCTTATATAATGTAACTCCTGTTGGATAAATTGTTGGAAATCCCATAGCTTTCTCCTCTTCCACTTAATTTTTCACTCTTCCAGCAATATCCAGAATGATCTCTTTTGGATATTCCCTAATCAGCTTCTCTTTCAGTTCGCCTCTCTATAAAAACAAAATCACGGGAATCGACATAATATTAAAACGCTCCACTAAATCCTTTTCTGCTTCCACATCCATCTTGCCCAGCCTGATGCCTCCGCCCGCTTGATCGAATGCCTCAAGTCCGTTTTCCAGTTCATCCCCTCCTTCCTTAATCTACCAAATACGCATTTTTATAATCGTAAGTCGGGTAGGTCGTGTGGTAAATAATGCCTTTCAGTTTGGGATTACGCAATAATACTGAGCTTTGATAGAAGATAGGAATCCTTCCAAAATCATCAAGGATCATCCGTTCGGCTTCTTGCAGCTTCTCAAAGCGTTTCTCGGCATCGGCGGTAAACTCTACATTGGCGGATTTTAGTTGCTGTCCCCATCAGTTTCAAACACAACGGCAATACACAATCATACGCAGAGCAGGTTTTTTACGCATTAGTTTCACCCCGTTCCAATTACATACAAAACAAATATGTTTACTATGTATTATATGAATCAGATTCAATTTCTACAACGGGAAATTAAGCAAACGTTTGCTTTAATTGCTTCAAGTCTCATGATTGATGTTGTAGTGTAAAACCTATTATCATTGAGTTTCTCGCTGAAAAAGGATTGGAGCTGTCAGAGGAAAAGACACTGATTACCCACATCAATGACGGTTTCGACTTCTTAGGCTGTAATATCAGGATGTATGAAAATAAGCTCTTGACTAAGCCCTCTAAAAAGAACTTCGAAGCGATTATCAGTAAAATACGGGACATTATTAAAAGTAATCAGTCGGCAAAACAGGACTTTTGATAAGAAAGCTCAACCCCATCATTAGGGGATGGGTGAATTATCAGAAGTATAACGTATCTGCGGCAGCATTTGAAAAGCTTAATTATGAAATTTGGCAATGGTGGAAAAGCTCCCGAAGATTCTAAACGAATACGAAAAAGAGCTTGAATTTAACGACTTAACCAATCAGGAGGAAGTGATTTTTGATGAAAATGACAGCCCCGTGGCTGCGGTTTCGGAATTTTCATCAGTTCACTCCTCTATCGACATGTTTTTCATAAAGTTAGGAATCAAATACTTGTTTTAATTGACTTTTTGATAAAATCGGAGTATAATTCATATAATAACCCTTGGAGGTGAGAACATGCAAAGAATCAAACGCAGTGATTATCTGGATTGGCTGGTGCGCCATAAGGACAAACAAATTATAAAGGTCGTATCCGGTGTCCGCAGATGCGGTAAATCTACGCTGTTTGCCATCTATCGGGATTATCTACTGGAAAACGGAGTAGATGACCGCCAGATTATCATGCTTAACTTTGAAGATGTTGAGTATGAAGAACTGTCGAATTACCGCCTACTGTACGATTATATCAAGCAGCTTCTGCTGCCCGACCGTATGAACTACATCTTTCTGGACGAAATACAGCATGTTGATAAATTTGAAAAAGCAGTAGACAGTTTATTTCTGAAAGAAAACTGTGATGTATATATCACCGGCTCAAATGCCTACTTCATGTCAGGAGAACTTGCGACTCAGTTATCCGGCAGATATGCGGAACTGAAAATGCTCCCCCTTTCATTCAAAGAGTTTTGTTCCGGTTTGGATGAACAAAAGCAAAACCTGACGAAAAGCGAAAAATTCAATCTATATATAGAATTAAGTTCCTTTCCGTACGTTCTGCGGTATGGCTACGGTCAAAAGGAAGCGCGGGAATACCTGAGAGATATCTACAACACCGTTTTGCTGAAGGATGTTGTCACGCGGCTGCGCGTATCTGATGTGAACATGCTTGAAAACGTAACAAAATTCCTGCTCCACAATATCGGTAACCGTGTCTCGGCAACGAAGATCGCCGCTACATTGAAATCCCAGGGGAAAAGCATCGACCAGAAAACGGTGGATAGATATATCCGAGGCTTGACCGACAGCCTGATGCTATACGAAGCCGGCCGTTACAACATCAAGGGCAAACAATTTCTAACTCAGCAAAATAAATATTATGCCGCCGATGTTGCCCTTCGGAATATCCTGGTTCGTGGAAAAGACAGCGACGTAGGACATGTTCTTGAGAACATCGTATTTCTGGAGCTGTTGAGACGAGGTTATCAGGTCTATGTCGGTCAACTGGATGATGGCGGCGAAGTAGATTTTGTGGCTATTGGAACGGAGGGTGTGGCTTACTATCAAGTATCCGCAACAACCCTTGAAGAAGATACGCTGAAACGAGAGTTGGCCCCTTTCAGAAAAATTGCTGACAACTATCCAAAATACCTGTTGACACTTGATGAGGCTTTTGGGACAGCCGACTATGACGGGATTCAAAAGAGAAATGTCCTTGATTGGTTGCTCGGAGAAGTAAAAGATCAACGTTGATAAGGGGCAGGAATTGGTTGAATTATTACTTGGGCACAAGGCTTTACGGACTACTGTGGAATTCCGCAGTAGTTAAAAACTGCCTTTGATGGGGTAAACCTCGCCACCCTTCATGGCATTGATGAGAGTGTTAAATGACATATCAATGGATTAAAGGCGCTGTATTACGCAGCGTCTATTTTTATGTAATAGGAAAGAGGCCTTTGCCCTACAGCTGATCCCTCAGCTATTATGCAAAAGCCTCATTCATCTTTATTGTCGGATCCCCTTCCACCTATGCCAGGTTGGAATACCCCATTAAACTCTTATCAACTTCCTTGGCCACTTCCCGGCCTTCTCTGATCGCCCAAACTACCAGCGATTGTCCCCGGCGCATATCACCGGCTGCAAACACTTTATCTACATTCGTCTTATATTTCCCGTCTTCTGTCTCCACATTACTTCTGCCATTTAATTTCACACCAAAAGCATCGGCAACATAAGTCTGAGCGCCTAGAAATCCTGCCGCAATTAAAACAATATCAGCTGGAACTTCTCTTTCACTGCCTGCTACTGGTTCCATGTTCATGCGGCCGGTTTTTTCATCTCTTTTAGGCTCCAGTCCCATGAGCACGGCTTTCACTACTTTGCCGGACTTATCTTTGATAAACTCTTTTACCGTTGTCTGATAGACCCTGGGATCCTTTCCGAATACGGTAATGGATTCTTCCTGGCCGTAATCAGTTTTGAGCACTTTCGGCCATTCAGGCCAGCTATTATCAGGGGTTCTTTTTTCAGGGAGCTTTGGCATCATCTCAAGCTGGGTGACAGAAGCACATCCATGGCGGATAGCCGTTCCCACACAGTCGTTTCCGGTGTCACCGCCGCCGATAACGATGACATGCTTTCCCTTTGAGGAAATATGGCTGTTATCCTGTAAGTTGGAATTCAGCAGGCTTTTTGTGGTGGACTTTAAGAAATCCACTGCAAAATAAATTCCTTCCCCATCTCTTCCCGGAACCTTTAGATCCCTTGGATTAGAAGCCCCGCAGGCCAGGATGATGCGGTCATATTCCTTTAACAGATCTTTGGCCTTCTGGGTTTTTCCGATATCGGTGCCTGTTAAGAACGTCACTCCTTCCTGCTTCATGATCTCCACCTTCCGGTCTATCACATGCTTTTCCAGCTTCATGTTGGGAATCCCATACATGAGCAGACCACCTATGCGGTCCTCTCTTTCCAATACGGTAACGCTGTGCCCCCGTTTGTTCAGCTGGTCTGCTGCTGCCAGACCTGCGGGGCCGGAACCGATGACGGCTACTTTTTTCCCGGTGCGGATCTTTGGCGGTGTCGGGCCTGCTATGCCTCGTTCATAAGCGCGTTCGATAATGGCATACTCATTTTCCTTTATGCTTACCGGGTCTCCGTTTAACCCGCAGGTACATGCGGCTTCACAGGGAGCCGGGCACACCCTGGCGGTGAATTCCGGAAAACTATTGGTTTTTTTCAGCCTGTTGTAGGCCTGCTGCCATGTCCCGGTGTATACAAGCTCATTCCATTCCGGGATCAGATTGTTAAGGGGACAGCCGGAAACCATGCCCTTTAAGATCACGCCGGACTGGCAGAAGGGGACACCGCAGTCCATGCAGCGCGCACCCTGGCATTTTTGTTCTTTTTCAGAAAGAGGCAGGTGAAACTCGTTATAATTCTTAATACGAGCCTTGGGGTCTACCGCTTTTCCTGTTTTTCTGCTGTATTCTAAAAATCCTGTTGGCTTTCCCATGATCAGCTCCTCCTTACTTCTTCGTGTTGGCATAAAATGCCTCAATCTGTGCCTGTTCGCTGCTTAACCCTTTTTCCTCCATCTGAACGATGGTATTCAGCATGCGTCTGTAATCATGAGGCATGACCTTCTTAAATTTAGGAAGATACTCTCCGAAGTTATCAAGAATCTCTTTTCCTTTTGCGGAATTGGTGTAAGCCACATGTTCTTTGATCATTTCTTTTAATTCAAGAACATCGTATTTATTGGTGACCTCTTCAAAGGAAACCATTTCCTTATTAAGCCTCTTATATAAATCTCTCTTTTCATCCAGAACATAGGCGATGCCGCCGCTCATTCCTGCAGCGAAATTCTTGCCGGTGGGACCCAGCACCACCACGCGCCCGCCTGTCATGTATTCACAGCCATGGTCTCCCACGCCTTCCACAACAGCGGTCGCACCAGAGTTCCGGACACAGAAGCGTTCGCCTGCGATCCCGCAGATGAATGCCTTTCCACTGGTAGCGCCGTATAAAGCCACATTGCCGATGACAATGTTATCCTCAGCCTTAAATTTAACACCTTGAGGCGGATAAACTACCAGCTTGCCGCCGGAAAGTCCCTTTCCAAAATAATCATTGCTGTCGCCCACCAGCTCCAGAGTAAGGCCCTTTGGTATAAAGGCTCCAAAGCTCTGACCGCCGCTGCCCGTGCAGTTGATGGTAAAGGTATCCTCCAAAAGCCCATCCGGATAAAGTCTGGTGATTTCCGAGCCAAATATAGTACCCAAGGCCCGATCCGTATTGGAAACATCGATATGAAGGCTCTTTTTCTGACCGGCCCGCAGGGCATCTCTTAATTTCTTAAGGATGATCTTCTCATCTATGGTTTTCTCCAGTTCAAAATCATACACCTGTTTCTTATCGTATCCTAAAAGCTTCTGTCCTGCATAGGAATTTCCCAAAATAGGGGAAAAGTCCACCTTTCCTGCTCTTGCAGAAGGAATACTGGCTTTCTTCTTTAGCAGATCCGTCCTCCCCACAAGTTCATCTACGGTGCGGATACCAAGCTTTGCCATATATTCCCGAAGCTCTTTGGCTATAAAATTCATGAAGTTGATTACGTGCTCCGGTTTTCCTTTAAAGCGCTTTCTCAGCTCCGGATTCTGGGTAGCAATGCCCACCGGACAAGTATCCAGATTACAGACTCTCATCATGACACAACCCATGGTCACAAGAGGGGCAGTAGCAAAGCCGAACTCCTCAGCTCCAAGGGCACAGGCAATGGCAACATCCCGCCCAGTCATCAGCTTCCCGTCTGTCTCCAGGATCACCTTATCCCTTAACCCATTCATGATCAGGGTCTGATGTGCCTCCGCTACGCCAAGCTCCCATGGAAGTCCTGCATTATAAATGGAGTTTCTTGGAGCCGCACCGGTTCCGCCGTCAAAGGCGGAAACGAGGATTACCTGTGCACCGGCCTTTGCAACACCAGCGGCTACTGTGCCCACACCGGCCTCTGAAACCAGTTTGACAGAAATTCTGGCATTGGTATTGGAATTTTTCAAGTCATAAATCAGCTGGGCCAGATCCTCAATGGAATAAATATCATGGTGAGGCGGCGGGGAAATAAGCCCTACTCCTGTTGTGGAATGCCTGGTTTTGGCAACCCATGGATATACCTTTCCACCTGGAAGCTGACCTCCTTCTCCCGGCTTCGCTCCCTGAGCCATTTTAATCTGGATTTCTCTGGCGCTGACCAGATACCTTGAGGTTACGCCAAAGCGCCCGGAAGCAACCTGCTTGATTGCAGAACACCGGTTTATGCCGTCCGGACCTATAGTCAGACGCTCCAGGCTTTCGCCTCCTTCGCCGCTGTTGGATTTTCCATGAATCCGGTTCATGGCAATCGCCAGGGTCTCATGGGCTTCCTGGGAAATGGATCCGTAGGACATGGCTCCCGTCTTAAACCGTTTAACAATGGATTCTTCGCTTTCCACCTCTTCCAAAGGTATTTCCTTTGTTTTGGAATAATCAAAGTCCAAAAGGCTTCTTAAATTAACCGTCTGCCCCTCTTCTGTCAGGGCATGGGTATATTCTTTGAAAGTCTCGTAGCTTCCGGTCCTGGCCGCTTCCTGTAAGAGATGGATGGTAAGAGGATTGTATAAATGTTCCTCTTGCCCTGCCCTCTCCTTATGGCTTCCCACACTGTCCAGGGT
>POVV01000951.1_pt1 | contig 13251 bp, 9 predicted proteins | sample 1560271 | NCBI WGS metagenome assembly POVV01 (sample SAMN08337232, study PRJNA429181) | Bioreactor metagenome, whole genome shotgun sequencing project. | biome: cows' rumen and soil; feature: anaerobic; isolation source: anaerobic chemostat enrichment culture, galacturonate as sole carbon source...... | reverse complement strand
TTATTCATGAGGCTGCAGGCCAGTTAGATAGCGGTATGACTATTAGTTATGCACAGTATGTCATTGATAATGATATCATGGGTTCGGTTATGAGAGCTGTACGGGGAATTGAAGTTGACGAAAGCACTTTAGCTGCCGAAGTAATAGCCAAAGTAGGCCCAGGGGGCAATTACCTGGCACAAAAGCAAACAGTCAAAAAGATGAGGACAGAATTCTTTTATCCGAAAGCGGCAACCAGAGTTAATTTTGACGGTTGGAAAAAAGCCGGCAGTAAAGATACTTGGACAATGGCTGAAGAGGTAGCCCGCGACATTCTGGCAAAGCATCAACCGAAGCAGATACCGCAGGAGATTAATGCGAAAATCAGAAAAGCTGAACCCGGCATCAAGTGAACTGGTGTTAGCACAATTGCAGCACCGGGAGTTACGGCGGGGGAGAAAATCTAAGGAAGGAGGTATTCCACGCGCGGGTGTAGAGAATTATTACGGCGAAAGCTATGAAAAGAGGTGCGCAGATGTATTGTAGGCTTCGGATACTGACCTTGTGCGTAGCAGTGTTGGGTATAATTACTCTAACTTTAACCGGGACAATGACTAATACAGCAGCAGCGAAAAGCAGCAACGAATTACAGCCGTTTAAGGTAGCTGCTCTTCAGTTTAATCCTGTACTGAATGAGCGGGACAAAAATATTGATCAATTATTGAAGGTAATAGAAGAGGCGTTTAAAAATGGAGCTAAATTGGTTGTAGCTCCAGAGATGTCGACTACCGGGTATTACTATAAGGACAGAGACGCCATCCGTCCTTTTGTTGATACTATTCCCGGAACAACAACCAGGCGGATAGAGCAATTAACCAAGAAATATAATGCCTACGCAGTCCTCGGAATGGCTGAAAGAGATCCTGAGACAGACCTGTTTTATAATGCAGCGGCAATGGTTGGCCCGCAGGGCTATGTTGGCAAGTACAGAAAAACTCATCAGTGGGAAAGCGAAGAGCATTGGGCAGCACACGGTGATCTGGGAGTTCCGGTATTTAACACCGGTCTTGGCAAGATTGCAATTAATATTTGCATGGATGCTGCCTATTTTGAATCAGCTCGCTTGGCCGGTTTAGGCGGCGCAGATATTCTGGCGTTCCCCACTAATTCCACCGCCCAGGCTATTGCAGCATTACAAGCAAGGGCCCAGCAGAATGGAATGTATATTATTAGCGCTAACCGCTCTAACACCGAAATTGACTATCACATGATTGGTGCCAGTGCAATATGGTCGCCAATGGGGGTAAAATTAGCTGAAACCGAATTATTACCCGATAAAAGCAAAGATATTAATGAGCCGACAATTCTTTATGCAATAGTAGATCCTAAAGAATATAAAAACAAAAATAAACAGGCGTTAGCCAACCGGCGCCCGGAATTGTACAAAGACTTGATGCTCTACATTGCTCCGTGGGATTACACGAAAAATACGACAGCACATGACATCAATGCAGGCATTGTTCAATACGAGCCGGTGATCGGCGATGTGGCAGCCAATAAGCAAAAAATTGCCGGACTTATTTCAGTCTCCGTAGACAAGGCCCGTAAGGAAAGCAAAAGCTTACATATTATTGTTTTACCTGAACTATCCCTGACCGGTCCGATGGATAATCAAAGTATTGCCGCAGTAAAAGCTCTGGCTGAAACAGCAAACGGCGCCACCACAAGGTTTATGGCTGATCTTGCAAAAGATAATCAGGTAGCGGTGATATATGGACTGATTGAGCAAGAGGGAGATAAATTATATAATTCTGCCGTTATTTTGGGCAAAGACGGCAATTTTATTGGAAAATACAGAAAGACACATCTCAGCGACAGTGATAAAAGCTGGGCCACTGCCGGTGATAAGCTGGCGGTATTTAGTACACCTGAATTGGGAAAAATCGGTGTATTAATTGGTGAAGACGCTGTCTATCCCGAAGCGGTTGGGGTTTTAGCAGTTAACAGGGCTGATTTCATTGCTATACCCTCAGCGTGGAATGGTCAATATGGTTCCTATATGGCCATTCATCCGGATATGTCGGCCAATAAATATCCTGAAGGCTCAATGGTTACCTGGGATGCAGCAGCGATAGGCGGTCAGGCCTATACTTTGGTTGCTAATTTCGTGGGAACAAAAGCGGAATATTTAGGGCGCAGCAGTCTTTATACCCTGGATCCTCTTTACGGTCTTGACCAACCGGCCGTAGCCTCGGGGGACCAGGAAGAGGTTTTTGTGGTTAATTTTAAAACCCTTCAATCGCAGTGGTGGTATAATCAGGAGAATCTGGTATTGTCACGACGGACACCTTACTATGTTCCGCTCATAAAATAAAGGCTTAACGTTAACTTCCTTGCGGAAAATTGGACAATTCAAGAACCCGTTAGCCTTGTGCTGGCGGGTTTTTGAACAATACAACAGAAGTTTTTTGTCACAAATAATGAAGGAATTTAATGCCTAATCAGGAAATAAAAATATAATAAATGGGCATGTCAGAGGATAATATTATGGAATGTCAAATAGTGAGGGATAGCCAATGAAATTGGAAGCCGATTTGTTTGAGTTCAAGTATCTGGAGAAGATTCTTGGGAGTTTTTCGAAAGCAACTGGGTTACACATCGAGGCGGTCGACGATATAGGTGAAACTTTTTACATTCCTGATAAAACTGACCGGTGTGAATTTTGTCAATATATTCGCAGCCACCCTAACGGAACAGCGAAGTGTCATGCCTCTTACCGGCAAGCGACGCTGGAGGCTGCAAAATGGGAGGAACCATATTTTTTCCGTTGCCATGCCGGCTTGGTTCTTTGGGCGGTGCCAATTATTATGCCCGGGGCACCCTTGCGGAGTATTATCTGTGGTCAAGTGCTGATGTGGAAACCTGACAGGTTTTTATTTCAGGAGTTAAAAGAATTTAATGCTCGGATTCATAATTTTGAGGAATTAAAGGAGAAGGCTAAGCAATTAGAAGTCATTTCTCCCAGCCGCTCGCAGGCGGTGGCTGATACGTTGTTTGTGGTCGTGAATCATCTGATTAAACGGGATATTCATATATTAGAGCAGATTGATACCAAGAAGAAAATGCAGCAGCAAATCAGGAAGGACTTGCAGGATCGGAAAAAACTTAAGGTATCGGCCTTAAATGACTATGGCGCTTACTTAAAAAAAGAACGGAGCTTCCTCAGGGATATTCGCCTGGGGGACAAAACGCGAGCCGAAACAAATTTGAATAGTTTGCTAACCTATCTATTCACTAAAACAGTCGGCGATAAAACGGAGATAAGAGTCCGGGTCATTGAGTTGGCAACATTAGTTTCACGTGCCGCTGTTGAGGGCGGGGCTGACGCGGAACATGTAATGGCCATGTTAAAGGAGTTTAATAAAGAAGTCGAAAAATTTGAACAGGTAGAACAATTTTTTTGTAGAATTCAAACATTAGTTGCTGAATTCTTAGGTGACAGCCTGTCAATGGCTGACAAAAAGCATCTTAGTCTGGTCAACGATGCCAAGCGGTTTATTGTGGAAAACCACCCCAAGCCAATCAAGATTGAAGATGTGGCTGCACATTTGTTTATCAGTGCTTCGCACTTGTCGCGCCTCTTTCAACGGGAACTGAATTGTACGGTTAACGATTATATTACCCGCGTCCGGGTTGAGCGGGCCGTTGAATTAATGAAACAGCCTGAACTTAATGTTGAGCAGGTTTCCAAAGCTATAGGGTTTCAAAACCAAAGTTACTTTGCCAAATTCTTTCGAAGATATATTGGCGTGACTCCGTTGGCTTACCGCAATAGTTTATTTTAACTGGGGTGAGTAATAGTGATTTACGAGGAAATCATCAAGAGCATTGACGAGGGTGAAGCAGACAGGGTTGTGGAGCTTAGCAAAAATGCGCTAATGCAAGGCTATCCGCCTATCCAGGTTTTGCAAAAAGGGCTCATGGCCGGCATGGATAAAGTGGCTGACAAATTTCGCGAACAGCGTGTTATGGTTCCTGAAGTCTTAATGTCTACCAGGGCGATACATGCAGGCTTATTGGTATTGGCGCCTTATCTAAAATCAAAGAGAATCAATAATAGAAAAGGTGTAATTGTAATTGGCACGGTAGCAGGCGATTTGCATGACATAGGAAAAAACTTAGTTAAAATGATGGTAATGAGCACAGGTGTGAAAATTATTGATTTAGGAATAAATGTTTCAACAAGAAAGTTTATAAACGCTGTTCAAAAAGAAAAGCCGGATATTTTGATGATGGCGTCATTATTAACAACTACTATGCCGGCTATGAAAGTAGTTATTGAGGAACTGACTGAAGGGGGATTAAGGCAAGGCGTCAAAATTGCAGTAGGCGGGGCACCGGTGGACGAACCTTTTGCTAAGGAAATTGGAGCAGATTATTACTTTGAAAGCGCCAAAGATGTAACGGATTTTTTGGAAAAAAACCTGGAAAAGATTATTAATCGCAAGGGCAGGGGTGGGGGGTGATTTTGCTGCGTTTGATTTTGAAATAGTCAACTTCCAGCGACCCGGTGGCTGCTGACCTCTGGGTAGCACTTACTCATCATGACGCTGCCAGTGACGTGAAAGTTTGCTAGGATTTAGCGATGTTTTAGGTTAGGAACGGTTAAAAGGGTCTTAACTCCAGTTAGGAGTTAAGACCCTTTTTTGACAAATCCAGATGATGTACAGTGGGCAGTAGCAATTGCAGTTATGTTTCAAAAAGTCATTATACAATACATCTAATGTATGGGTTGTGCATTTTGCTCAAATCAACGGCAAATTAATAATTTCAATACTTCAAAAGTATCACTTTTTTTTAGTATATCATATAAATGTAATGAATGTAATGAATTACTTGTAAAGTAAAAATAGCTGTAATCTAAAAAAGAAACAGTGTCGGTTCCGAGGCAAGGATAATTTTCAAAAAAAAGAGAAAAATATTTATTGACAAATTTTAGTAAATAAATTATTCTTAAATCAAGAGTAAACTCTTTTCAGCAGAACTAACACATCGGGGCTCAGATAGAGAGTCTACGCTGCTTGAATTAACACCACCTGTAGAGGCGGGAGTTTGAGTCATTTAATCAAATAATATCTCATATTATTTTGTAGTAGATTTAAATAGTATTGAGGTGATTCCATGACGACTTTCGAGACTTTATATTTGTTAATTTCTGTTGGAACACTTATTGTCTTAATAGTTAAAAAATGATTAGACATCGTTTTCATAAAGCAGGTAACCCCCAATTTGGTTACCATAATGAAAAAAGCGTAAAGGTTTCGGCAATTTGCGTGTTTAGGGACAAGACAAAGGGGCTTAACTCCGGTATTTGGAAGTCAAGCTCTTTTTGTGTGCGCAGGTGGAATTCTGCTACTTGATATCTAATTTAAAAGAGTGAAAGGTTCTTTGGAACCGATCATCAAAAAGTGAAATTGCTTATAAATTGATTTTTCCAGGCAGGTCTTTATTGCTAAGGTCACGAAACCCTGATAAACAGTGGTTTGATGAGGGTTTTACCACTAGGATAGAATTTAGTTTGGTTAGCTTGGAAAAATATTGGGATAAGCCTTGTAGAGGCTGGGTTTCTGAAAAATTGCTGTTTTGAAAAACTTAGTGTTTATCTTGGGCAACGAACACATTAGATGTATTGAAATCCGTTTGACTGTGGTGATACAAAACAGGGATTACTGGCAACGAACACATTAGATGTATTGAAATAATATTCCGCTTGTGGAGCTGATTGACGAATGAAACGGGCAACGAACACATTAGATGTATTGAAACTGGGGAAAACAATGCAATAATCACCCTTGGCATATTCGGGCAACTGACACATTAGAACCGTCTGCTTCCAAGGTGACTTGCCATATATACTTGAAGTAACATAAGCTGTCATGGTATCTTTATAAGAAAGAGATATTATTTATTTTTGGAGGGATTCTAATGACCAAAAAAATAGCTGTGGCTGGCAAAGGCGGTGTTGGTAAAACGACTTTTACCGCTTTGCTGATTAGAGAATTGATGAAGCAGGAAAAAGGTATTGTCTTAGCCGTAGATGCTGATCCGAATTCTAATTTAAACGAAGCTTTGGGAATTGATGTAGACGATTCCATCTCCAATATTCTGGAAGAAGTAAGACTAGGAGATGATATTCCGACTGGGATGGGCAAGGATTCATTTACCGAATATCGGTTAAGTCAAATTATCAAAGAAGGGAAAGGCATAGATCTTATCCAAATGGGGCTGCCCCAACAAAACGGTTGCTACTGTTATCCCAATAATTTGATGCGGATGTACCTGGAACAATTACAAAAAAATTATGAATACGTTATTATTGATAATGAAGCCGGTATGGAGCATTTAAGCCGGCGGATTGTGGCAGATATTGATATGCTTTTTATCATCAGTGATACTTCGGTTCGCAGTATTCGTTCGGCGGCAAAAGTATTCGAGCTGATCAAGGTGTTAAAGATTTCAATACCCGAAGTTTACTTAATTATTACCAAGACAAATGAAGTGGGAATTGACGGACTGAAAGAGGAAATTGCGAAAACTGGTTTAGATTTAATCGGTACTATTCCTTATGATGTACAAGCTGTTACTTTTGATTTTGAAGGGAAGCCGTTAATTAATTTACCGGACGACTCGCTTTCTGTAATGGCAGTTAAAGCCATTGTGGAAAAAGCGGGTGTTTAATACAGAATGTAAGTTGCTACTGACCATAATGGTGAATGCGTAATGGTTTGCGGCCATTTATGAGGTCAGGAACAGGCAAAAGGGGCTTAACTCTGTTGGGAGTTGAGCCCCTTTTGCGTGTGCAGGTGCGGTTTTGTTACTAATATCGAGCCTAAAGAGTGAGCTTATCAGAAGTATTAATAGAAATGAGGCTGAAGATTAAAGCCGATTTGGTAAAAAGATCTTGGAATCGATCCGCAGAAAATGAAATCACTTATAATTTGATTTTTCCAGGCAGGGCTTTATAGATAAGGTAGCGAAACCCTTATAAACAGTGGCTTGACGGGATTTTTACAATTAAGACAGAAATTAGCTTGAGTAGCTTGGAAAAATACTGGGATAAACCTTATACATGCTAGGTTTCTGAGGAATTGCTGTTTTGAAAAACGCAGTGTTTATCTTGGGGCAACGAACACATTAGATGTATTGAAATCCGCTTCTTTTCAGCCGTTCTGCAAGAGCAACTTGGGGCAACGAACACATTAGATGTATTGAAATCTACATAACCTTTGGCGTTCCGGTGTTTAATGACGAAGGGCAACGAACACATTAGATGTATTGAAATAGCAGAACAAAAGTTTTCCAATACCGCCGTTACCGCGGGCAACGAACACATTAGATGTATTGAAATTCTTTTACCCACCTCCGAATTCCGCAAGTATTTCTTGGGCAACGAACACATTAGATGTATTGAAATTATCTGAAGAAATATATGCGGAATACCTCGCGCCTTGGGCAACGAACACATTAGATGTATTGAAATATGTTATCCAGGTGTTGCAGCAGAACCTTTAGTGATGGGCAACGAACACATTAGATGTATTGAAATATGTGTTGTGTCTTAAGAGATGCTATGGACTTGCCGGGCAACGAACACATTAGATGTATTGAAATACTGAAAACTCTTACAGGCATCTTCATTTTTCTCTGCGGGCAACGAACACATTAGATGTATTGAAATGCTTTTAAAATTCCAGCTGTCACTGTTGCGGTATTGGGCAACGAACACATTAGATGTATTGAAATTTGTTATCCCAGGAAGTATGTATCTGGGTCAAGAATTGGGCAACGAACACATTAGATGTATTGAAATCAAGTTAAATCTATCGGCTTGGACCCGAATAAAATGGGGCAACGAACACATTAGATGTATTGAAATTTTTTCATGTCCAAAATCAGGAGGCGAGCCACATGCGGCAACGAACACATTAGATGTATTGAAATTCGGACAAGGCAAACTACTCTGCCCCCTTCTGCTGTGGGCAACGAACACATTAGATGTATTGAAATTGAGTCACTCTTGCGCCATTATTTAGTGTTATCTCGGGCAACGAACACATTAGATGTATTGAAATCCGTAGGTGTAGCACAGCACCGGCTTATTAGCTCCGGGCAACGAACACATTAGATGTATTGAAATTTATATTAACACGTGAGGGGGTGAGCCTGTTGAAACAGGGCAACGAACACATTAGATGTATTGAAATAGGCACAGCGATTGATATCCTTATTAAAATTGCAATGGGCAACGAACACATTAGATGTATTGAAATTCCAAGTAAACCCCGACTGTAAAAATGTCTTCACTCGGGCAACGAACACATTAGATGTATTGAAATTCGCCAGACTGTTCAGGAACGCCATCCGGAGTCTCGGGCAACGAACACATTAGATGTATTGAAATTTATTAAAAGCATGGTCTGCGCCCACCAAAACGACGGGCAACGAACACATTAGATGTATTGAAATGTTGGTTGGTATGCGGTTGATTTTGACGGCAATCTGGGCAACGAACACATTAGATGTATTGAAATACGATTTGGATTTCAAGGGCATTTGACAGCACTTTAGGGCAACGAACACGTTAGATGTATTGAAATCTAAACCGCCAAGTAAAACCGAAACCATAAACGACGGGCAACGAACACATTAGATGTATTGAAATACATCCCCGTCAGACCAGTCGGCGCGAATTGGTAGGGGGCAACGAACACATTAGATATATTTCCGGGTTCAGCCGAAAAATAGTCAGGAGTTCGTTAACGGCATGTTTGGGATAATTGCCGTAATTATACAACCTTATTTAAATAGTAAAGAGGGTAGAACCGGAATGGAAAAACAGGGCTTAACTCTAGGGAGTTAAGTCTCTTTTATTTGCTAAAAGTTCCTAACAAACTCGATAAATTTGCAGGATTTTCCTAATCATCCTGGAATATATTGTATATATTGTTAAAATGTAATGCTTTTAGCGAGTTTTCGACAAAAAGAAGAGGTGATACATTGCTTTACCATGAGCTGATCGTCACAATACACTTGCAAACCGACTTGCCTGCGACCAAAGGTTACGAATACTTATCAAGAGTAATATCTAGTGCCATGCTGAATGATGCTGAGCTTAAGGATTTGCACGGTAAGCGGGTGTTAAAAGGATACTCCTTCTGCAACCTATATCCCCGGGAGGCCGATAAAGTGTATAAGCAGGGGCGGGTCTATCTTTTTCATATCCGCGCTTTTGAGTTGGACTTGCTGTTAAAGTTGAAATATCTTTTGCCGCAGATTAAAGCAGGCATTATTGCCACAGAAATCAGGGATTTTGCCTATCGCCCGATTGTCCGGCTGAAAAGTCTCACGCCGGCAGTGGCAACTGTTGATAACCGGTCGTGGACTCAGAATAACGGGCTGAAGCTGTTAATGGAGCGAATTCAGGTGAATGCCCTCAAAAAATACCGGGCGTTTATTGCGGAAATGGACGAGCCGCCGGAGAACTTTATCGAGAGTATCCAGCTTATTAATGACAAACCGATTAAGATACCCTATAAGGCCAATTCATTCCTGGGGCATAAGCTCATTATCGGGGTAAAAAGTGACCCGGTGTCGCAGCAATTGGCCTTTGCAGCCATTGGGGCCGGACTGTTGGAGAAGAATGCCATTGGTTTGGGGTATTGTGTCTATGAATAAAAGGCGGTGAAGGTATGATTCTTGATTTGCTGGAGGTTTATCGCAACAATGCCGATGGTGACAGGCTGGTTATAGATAATTATCAGCTTAAAGAGGGGTTGTACTTTAAGCTGTATGGCAGCCAGCAGGAGCCTGAGGTATTGAAAATTGAGAAAAAAATGGCTTACAGTGATGAGCGGTGGGAGTTTCTCAGGACAGCCGACTTTTACAGCCAATTGGTGGATATGAATAAGCCGGTTGATCCGAAAAAGCAGATTCACAGCAACAATATGTATGCCGTAGCGTTCAAAGCGGCAGCCCTGACGGGAGGCGCGAAAGCCGTCGCAACCTTCCGCGACAGCGTTGTCCGGTATTATCAGACCTTGCGTTCGCCGAAAAAGGAAGATGTCGCGATGCTGGCCGAGTACCTATTGCCGCCGCTTGATATACAGGTGCTTGAGAGCAATCAGGATTATGTGCTCAGCTTGACTGACTACCTGCAGCAACAGATTGCTGAACACAACCTCAAGGACACGACCTATGTTAAATTATATTTCGCCGTTCCTTTATCGGAGTATATCCGGGAAAGCAAACGGTATCTGATTCCGAAAATTTTTAATAAGAATGATTATAATGTGACGATAAAAGGAACTACTTATGGCCTGTCCAACAGCAACATGGGCATGAATGCCAAGAAGCCGTTTCTGGAGCATAAAACAACTGCCTTCAGAGTGCCTTTCCGGGTCAGTGTCGATGACGCGCTGGCAACCAGGAATCTGTTTAGCTGGCTGAATGGGCAGCAGGATGAGACAGGCAAACCAATAACCGACGGCTATCTGCCGATTGGCTCATCCAGGGTATTCGCGCTGGTTAAGACTAGTGAAAAACGGCAGGATGCCCACTACCTGCATTTGGCAAAAGGTATGCAGCCGGTGATTGATGAGTATGATTTTCTGCCGGGTTTGACTAAGGAGATAATGCCGGTATTTAATCTGGAAAATTTTTTACTACTGGAGAATTTCCCGCCGGCCAATATTCATAACCGGGCAGAGTTGGAAGCCGTGGTCGATGACTTGCTTTTCAACAAAAATTTAATCAGGAATTATTTCAATCCAGCCCCTAAGCCCAGCGACTGGCTGTCGGCTTTTCAGGTAAACCTGCTGCTGCGTTACCGGGAGGCGTTGCGCAACTATTTTCGCAAGGGTGAGCACAAGGATTTTGCCGCTTGTGTTGACCGGTTATCGCAAAGCATGCTGAAAGAAATGCTGCACCGGGAGTCCTATTCCCGGCTGGAGGATACCAAGGTTGCCAAAGCGCTGAACTTGCGGTTGTCGTTACTAAAATATTTTAAGATAAAGGAGAAGGCAGATATGGGTGACCGGTTAAGAAGTCTAGCAGAGGGTCTTAAAGCAAAATTGATTACCGATAAGACCGATTCGCTTGTGACTTGTGAAAGTGATCAGGAATTTTATTATTATGCCGGACAATTGGTTCGTTATCTGGTATCCCAAAGTCAGGCGCAGAACCCGGCCTATGCCATAATCGATCATATCACAGACGCCCGGGATGTTAACAAATTCAAAGAGGAGATACAGCGGCTGGTGAAAAAATATACACATGCCTTGCAGTTTGAAAATATCCGCAGCAACAAGCTGTTGGCGGCAGTTATGGGGTATGGATGTGCAACTGACAAGGTGACAGGCTTTGATCTTTTCCTGGCCGGTGTTGCTTCGCCCAATATGATTTACTTTTCAGAAAAAAGGGAGGGTAAGTGATGAACATGACTAACCGCGTCTATGGTGTTGCAGCCATTCGCAGCATTATGGCTAACTGGAATGCCGACTTCAGCACCAGGCCGAAAACTATTTCCAATGGCACGATTTTTGGCAGTGACAAAGCCTTTAAATATCCGATTAAAAGAATGTGGCAGGCTTCTGGGGAAAAGGTGCTGGCCATCAAATCGTACAAAATTGAAACAAAAAATAATGAAGAAGAAGCAGGCAAGCTGCAGCCACGGGATTTGCAGGAGCGTTATGAGCAAATCTTTAATACGATTCTTGAGAAGAAGACACCTTCCCGCGAGGTGTTGAAAAATCTGTTTTCAGCTATTGATGTTATGAATTTCGGTGCTACTTTTGCCGCAAAAGACCAGAATATCAGCATTACCGGGGCGGTGCAAATCGGTCAGGGTTTTAACAAATATAAGGACACGCAGATCGAAAGCCAGGATATCCTCTCGCCCTACCGCAATTCCAACGAAAAGAAAGAGGCGGCTACGGCTTCAACCTTGGGCAGCAAAACGGTAACCGATGAGGCTCATTATTTTTATGCGTTTGCCGTTAATCCGGGCAACTATCTGGAATATCTGGATTTGGGCATTGATGGGTTTACCGGTTATACCCGGGAGGCTTTTGACAAATTCAAAAAAGGCTGCCTGATGGCAGCGACAGCCTTTCATACCAATAGTAAGAGCGGCAGCGAAAATGAGTTTGCCCTGTTTGTGCATTGTACAGAAACCAGCGAATTGTATTTGCCTAATCTGGACAGGTATGTTGATTTCAGCAAGCAAAATGGCCGCAATACCATTACGCTGACAAAGCTGGCAGAGCTGCTTAAAGGGCATGAGCAGGCCATTGACAGGGTAGAAGTATATTATAATCCTCTGGACACCGATGTGGAATTAGGCGGCCTGGCTTGCACCACCTACGATTTATGCGGCCGGGTTATCGCCGGTAATCGCTGAATGGCTGCGAGGCGCATATGATGAACATCCAAGCTGTCAAATTTCGTTTGTCAGGTGAGGCTGCCTGTTTTCGCAAAGCGGATGTTAATGAGCAGGTATATTTTACCTATAACAATATTCACCGGATTGCCTTGTTAGGCATGCTGGGAGCCATCCTGGGCTTACGCGGGTATCGCAACAACCGTTTGTTTGGTGAGGAACAGCCGGACTTTCCGGAATTTTATGAAAAGCTGGCAGGACTCAGGCTGGCGTTAATACCTGAGGCCGAGCGAGGTTATTTTACCAAAAAAGTGCAGTATTTCAATAATAGTGTCGGTTATGCTTCCCAAGAGCTTGGCGGCAATTTGCAGGTCTTTGAGCAATGGCTGGAAAAACCGGCCTGGACGGTATATCTTACCAGGGGAACGGTGGCGCCGGTTTTGTGGGACAAGCTGATAGCCTATTTAACCGGGCAAAAGTGTGTCTATATCCCTTATTTGGGCAAAAGTGATTTTCCGGCTGTTATTGAGCAGGCGACGGTTTGTGAGCTGGCAGCACCCGTCTCGCGCGGACCATTATTCATTAACTCCCTGTTTCCCGGTGTGTTGGAGGACATTGACGATACGGAAACCCAGGAAGACCAGCAGGCATACATATTTTCTGAGCGGGCTCCGGTAGCGCTGCAGCCAAAGCATAATTTTTATATATTTCAGCAGATACTCTTCACCAATTATCTGGTAGAGCAGGCAAACGGTGAGTTATGGCAGGACGGTACCAGGGTACTATGCTTTTTTTAGCAGAGGGCGGATTGATTCCGCCCTGTTTGTTTACGCGGG
>POVV01000950.1_pt1 | contig 13264 bp, 9 predicted proteins | sample 1560271 | NCBI WGS metagenome assembly POVV01 (sample SAMN08337232, study PRJNA429181) | Bioreactor metagenome, whole genome shotgun sequencing project. | biome: cows' rumen and soil; feature: anaerobic; isolation source: anaerobic chemostat enrichment culture, galacturonate as sole carbon source...... | reverse complement strand
TGCGTATGTTTTTGCATAATTTATAGCTGCATTTATAGTGGTGTACTGCGCTCCCGTCTTGCCGACCGTAAGGAAATTGGAGTTTGCTTTTAAATTTGTCTTATCTAAATTGCTATTTAGTGTATCAACCGTGGTTTTTAAAGAGTAAAGTAAAGCAGCGGTTGGTATTTTATCAGTACTATTTATATGCTGATTAGTTAACATGCCCAATGTTACAATCCCAGTTTTAAAATCCGACCAATCAGTCAAAGCTTTTTTTACTTTTCCCATAAATGTTTTAGTGTTTTCACCGGCATTAGGTATAGGGAAGCTTGTAACAATTGTATCAACAGAATTGATTTTAGTATCTGATATATCTCCATTACTTTTGTCTACTTTCAAATTAAGCCTAGTAAGAATTTTACTATACAAATACTGTAACCCTTCATAGCTTAAAAATTTCATATGTAACCCCCTTTCTTTCACGAACCAAGAATAGCATCAATCTCAGCATTGGTAATTGAGATCATTTCTGGAATATTTGGTTTATTTTTTATAAAAGCATCAGATCCAGTATCAGTTACATTCCAGTCCGACTGTACATTTGCTTTCGCATTTGATGGGGCATGTGCAGTCTGACTATGATCATATGCAATTTTACCCCTATCTCCACGATAAGCCGTAGTAGATGTCTCACCAATAGCGACACCGCTACCTCCGCCTACCTCTATGTATGCGCTACCAGACCAACGATACGACTTGTTTGACGATATATCAACAAATATTTTTCCACTTTCAGCAGTAATTTCAGTTGTGTGAGCTGACTCTAAATAGAATTTTCCACTATAGAGATACCCCTCTATTACATCATCAACAAAACTTGGTAATTGTGATGCGGGAACTTTTCCTGTACTATCGAGTTCCGCAACACCATTTGCCGATCCTTTTTCGGAAGAAGAAATAGCAGATACCTCAGACGCTGATAATACTATGTCAGCAGAAAGCGCCTTACCATTTATTTTTCTACTTGTTGAAACTTTGCTTGCCAGCGCTGTATTAATTGCTTTATTTTCTAGTGGATTAGTTGAAGATGCTGATAATGCTGTATCTACAGTTATAATTTTTAAATCGCCTAATTTGGTTTTTTCTTCTGTAGTATAATCGTTTGTGGATAATTGTTTTATACCATCTTTATCAACTTTGCTATTAAGCTTTTCTAGTATCTTCCCCCAGAAATAGCTTAACCCCGTTAGATCTAAAAATTTTTGACTTGCCATAAAGAACCTCCTTAACTAATTAAAATTGCATCTATATCATTGGTTGAAATAGATTCTCCTGGGATATTATCTGGAGTATCATCAACGATAATACTATCAATGTTATCAATGTCTGCATTTGTCATCGCCATATCCTTCGTCAAAACATCTGAATTAATACTGATACCCTTACAAAAAATCTGCCAGTTGGTTTTATCCAATTCTGGTGAAATGGTACTTTTGACAATATCCCTTTTTGATATATAAGATGATCCATCAACAAAAGTAATATCCAGCACCTTATAACTCGAATCCTTTACCCAATCTCCTGTTGGAATTAATAAAATTTTTCCTGCTGAAGCCATAAATTTTTCCCTTTCTTTTCATGTTTTTATTGTAGAACTAATGTATATTCTAAGTTTCCAGTTGTTTGATTAATTGTAAAAGTAATATCTTCAGAAGTGGGATAGACAAGTTCTCCAGTAGCAAAGTCTACAGATAAAAGCGGTACTACAAAATCAGCATATTGCTCGGCCCTCTGTGCAGCTACTTCGGCCCTATCAGCATTTGATGCACTTACCTCACTAAAATACTCGCTGTTGTTTGTATTTTCATCGGGTCGCAATCCTTTTTTACCAATAGCCCAACTCTCGGATAAAGCGGCATTAGCTCCAGAATCATTTACGTGTTGCTCAGATTCTCCTAACAATACTCTTGATTCATCAATTAATTGATTAGCTGTCGATAGAGCATTAGTAGCTTCATCTAAAGTGTTCTTCGCATTCTGGGTTAGCTCCCGTATATAATCTTCTGTTGACTGTATCAGTTCATCAACGTTTGTCTGCATATCTGCGAATTGACTTTGATAACTTGCAATATCATTTTGTATCTGTAAAATAAAATTATTAGCTGCTTCCTGGCTTACATTAAAGTCGTTTATCAAATCTGGAATAGCAAGCGCTTGAGCTATCAAATTTGACAATACATCAAAATCTTCGCTTGCAATTAACCCATCATAATTGATTAATGATTTCTGAATTAATAAGTTTTGTTGTCTAGTAGATATAACCGCAGGACTTCCGGGCTCTTGGATGACAAATTCATATTTCACTTTACCTACTTTTGATAGCATAGTGCTTGTCATAATTAAAATAGGGTATCCATTTTCCCATGGTTCATCAAGCCACTTATCAACATATGGGGTTGATTCTCCATCTGCCCACATTCGTAATCTTATGGCTTCGTTTCCATTCAATGAAATCATATTACCCTTGTCTGTAATCATTATCCTGTATTTACGAGATAGATTATCGTACTGCTTAACCTTCTCATATACATAACTCATTTCCTGTGAAACATCAGCTCTTATAGTCTTATAAGATATCAAGATAAAACCTCCCTTCTATTGGTTTATTGCAATAAAACAGAGCGCTATTTAAACGCTCTGATTACTTTCATTATTTAATTAATTTATCGAGTACCAATAAGTATCTTGTTTCTATCATAAACGATGAATTGTTCTCTGTGAGTTTATCGTAGTCTAGCAAGTACGGATCAATTTCAACTTCTAGCGATCCTAGTTTAACCATTTCATCTTCATATTTTTCTTTTGCCTCTTTTGATTTATAATTCAACGAAGGAGTTCCATCTTCTAAAAGCATTCCGTAGCTTCCATCTGGTGATCTGTTTATGTATTCGTTTATAATTTTGTTTTGTTCAATATCGTAATATGTGCAATGTTCTTTAATTATTCTAAAATTCTTAAATATCCAATAACTCATTTCTTGTGGAACCTTTGTTGTAGATAATCCATTGATGGCGTTATACATATTAACAATATCACATAATTGTAATTTCAAATTTAGTCCTCCTAATTAATTACTTTTACATCAAAAAAGAGTAGAGATAAGTCCTACTCTTTTATACTTTCATCTTATTTTTAGCTTACTGTTTATAATTCTGGCACTTGGGCAGTACTTTTCACATATTACTTTCAGTAATTCTTTGTCACCATTATTCATTCTTGGGCCAGTCATAATTTCTATTTCATTATAGAATTCAGAACTTATCTTTAAGTCAATATGATTTATTAATGTATCTACTCCATCAATCATTTTTTGAAGTACAGTGTTATTTTTTGTTCCAAGTTCTTTTATTCCTCCCGCAAAGTAGTTTAATCTATATCTCCACTCGTTTTGAAAGCTCCATTCATTTCTTTTATAAACTCCAACATTGTTGGTTGCTATTTTCATATGATATCCAGATCGACTTAATATATTTGGATACAATTTATCACTATCATCAGTATATTGAACAGGGATAATAAAATTCTCCGTTGGCAATGAAAGTATCATATAATTACTGTTTTCACATAGTTCCTTTGGCAAATAGTGGTGGGAGCCTCCGTCTTTGGCATTGCTTTCTGGGCTAAATGTCCAGTGGTATACCTCGAACGGCAACGCCCTGAGTTTAATGCGTACACCAGTCATATTGTAAGTATACATGTTCCAAAAAGGAATGCTTTCGCGTGAGTCGGCAGTCCAAGAACTAATAAAAACATATTTTGCAAAACTTTTAAAATCAGAAATAATAGACTCATCCATATCGTCCATTTTATCTAGCGGATTAAATCTTATCGATCTGTTTTTTAATATTAAACTCAACGAACTTAAATTGGTATAATGATATAAGTAATCTGGAATGTTTGACATATTAATCGCTCCCCCTATATATTTTCTTTTATCATACACCAAATTTTATTAAAAGAAAACACCCATCGATTAAACATCGAAAGGCGTTTTAATATTGAGTTTATTAACTTATTTAATTTCTACATTTCCATCAATACTTTTAACATTCTCAACTACAACCTGTCCATCTTTAATCCAAGCACCATCAGAGCCTACTTGGAATCCATCAGGAGTAGTGGTATCATGAAGCATAGAACAATCTTTGCCAAAATAATACCATTTACCATCTTCGTTGTTAAGCCACTTATTCTGATATAATATTGTATCACTACCAGCGTAAAACCAACGTTCATCTGGCGTCTGAATCCATCGGTTTTTTGCATATTCTCCGGAGTCGATGTAAACCCAGTACGATGTTCCATTTAAGTCTTCCAACTTCATAAAATCACCACTCATATTAGCAAATACATTCATTGAAGTGAGTAGTGTTAACACAGCCAATAATAAAAATGTTTTTACCTTTTTCATCTATATACCTCCAACAAATTATTTATTTATATATTATCATACCCTGCATTGTATGTAAATATTATGTACCACTAATCCCAATGCACACTTCCTCCCATGCTATAAATTGAATCCCTTAATGCATCTAACCTGCTATAAACCTGCTTAAGCATTCTCAAATTTCCCCAGCCCTGTGTCCATGAATCATTAGGGAAGAACATATCTCCAGCACATTCAAATTGAATTGCTCTTATTTTTCCAGAACCAGAAATGGAAACAGCCTGAGAATTCAAATTACTCCCAATGGAAAGTATTGCGTATTCGGATATTGGCCCACTGGAATCAACAATTCTATCTGTAATATTAATAAATCCATTAGAAGAACTAAGTGTTCCAGAACCGTTGGCACTTACATAATAATCTCCAAAATGAACGCCATCATACCCAACTCTGAAAAGTCCGTTTCCCATGTTCAATGTTCCATTGGTGATATTGACAGAATTGGCAGTTAAATTTCCTGCACTATTTACACTAAAGTTATTCCCTATGGTTAGGCTTCCCCCAGTTATCTCTACATTAGAAGCATGTAATTTCCCCTGATTGTTAACCCAGAACGAAGCAGCATTCGGATTCGCGTTACCTGCCCAGTAAGCAATTGCCCCTGGCGCAGCATCAGAACTCATACCTACACCACCAGAATATAGTTTATTATTTGTTATATTCCACCCACCAATTAATCCTTCATCAATTTCAGCACGACCCTTAAATACGAGCTTCTTAGTATTAGCGTCAATATATAGTAACTTATTATTATTTTCTGATATGGAAAATATCTGACTTGGATTATCAGGATTAATCTGCACTTTGAACCCATTTGTTGCAGAAGCGGTAAAGCCATTTTCATCAAGAGTAAGAGTGTTATTCTTATTCTTTATTTTAAGAGCTTCCCCTATAAATAATCCACCGTAGATTACATCAGCCGAAATGCCGTAGTATGGCGTTGTTTTGCCGTTATTGGTTACATATACTTTGCCTATAGCAAGCTTTGGCTCACGAAGATTAGTCCCATCTGGTTCTTCAAATAATAATATTTGTCTATTGGTAATCCAAAGTTTTTCAGAAGCATATTTATTTAAGTCAGGTAGCCATTTTTTTAATAAAATACCGGTGCTATCAATAAGCACTTCCTGGTTCTTTCCGTTGCTTTCTATCTGTTGATTACTTAAATCAAGGAATTCTTTCTGAGTGCTATAAAAAGCTTCATTTGCTTGTTTTGACGCTTGATTCCAACCAGAGGTATTGTAAATAAGAGAAGTACTTGTCTTATCTACGAGTTTCTGCATGGCGACGAAATCAAACCAACCGCCTGTAATACTTGACTTTGAGCTAAATGTAAGTTTGAATTTACTAAAATCTTCCCAATCAATTTCCATTTTAAGAAGTCTAGCTTTTATGAACTCTTCATCAGAATATTTGATTGTAAGAACGTCTCCTAGTTCAAGTTGATCTGTCCATACTTTATATTTAAACAGTACTGGAAAGTTTATAGAATTAACCTCCATATCAAATTGGGGGTAGCATATCTTATTCAGTTCATCAACACCATGTTTATACAAATCCTGTTTCATTTCTAATATATCAGATTCAGTCATAATTGGAGTGGCAATATATGAGTTGTTACATAAATTATCTTCTCTGACAAATGGTTGCAATTCATGATATAATTCTTCTCCAAGTACATCGTCAATTCTAACTACATAAGAAAGCACTTCTGTTTGTTTTGCTTTTATTTGATTTTCTTTGGTTGTTATCTGCGACTGTCTGACTGCGATTTCATTATTAACAGTATTCCAGAGAGTGTTATAATTATTGTACTGGGTCTGAGCTACTGAATCTGCATTCTTTATATCAGTCAATACAGACATTTGTTCCTTGTATATATTTGACTTTGCTTTTAATCCTACAAGACCATATTGCTTCCAGTCTGTACTTGACTCATCAGAAGGCATTTTATTATACAGATGGTCTAATTCATCTTGCAAAACTTTTAGCTGAGATAGAGAAGTGCTAATTAATCCTTTATTGTTTTCCAGTAGCTGATAATATTTTTCTAACTTTTTCTTTAACTCTTTGCTCATATCATTATAGAAATAGCTGAAATTACTTATATAATTATTACCAGCGGGATTTACAGAGGCAATTGAAAGAGCTGTTCCAGTAGCGTCGTTTCCACCAGTCACATTTAAAACAGTTTTAATATCATTTTCATTCCATGTAATATTTAATTCCTTAATAAGATTCTTGAACGATAGAGCGATAGGAACTTCTTTCCCAATGTTTTCAGCTTTATAGGCACTTACACTTCGGTCATTACCGTCGAACATAAAGATACATTCAAACGTGTCTGATACATCGCCAGTAAGAAAGTCATATGACGTGACACTATCGTTGTCAAAACTACGACGATTCTTTGATATCTCAGGGTCAATAAATTTGAATTTCCAACCAGGATTTTTGTCCATAAAAATGTGAGCAATGCTATGTTTAGCATCGTTGGCATCATATAAGGCGTATCGATCAAGTCCACCTTGTTCATCATCTTCAGTTCCCATAGAACCAAATGATGTAAGATACGTCTGCTTGAGTTCGTAAGTTAAATCATAGCAAGTTATTTCGAGATATGGATTAGATCCACTGTCTTTACGACTAATATCTGTAATTCTGTACCAGCCTATATTCTCTAGCCATATGTATTTACCAACAGATATATCATCAAATCCTTGGTTCTCAACCTTTTCATGATATTTATAGATAGAAAACTTAAACTGTGAGACACCTACAATATATAATACAGAACTTTTACTTTTGGCATTAAGCTGACATATTAGTTTTTTATTTGGATAGGACAAGAAGACTCTTGGAATTACGGGTTTTCTGTAAGCATCGAATTTTACCATTAGAACGCCACCAACTTTCGATATTCTCTATATTTAATCACTCCTTCACAAGCAAGATTAAAAGTAAGTACATTGCTGCCATCATAAAATCTAAGCCACTTAAGATTAGAATCATTTAATACATCATGTCCTGTGATAGAAGATGAGATTATACCGTCTGGGGTTAATACGATTTTTTCACCAATGTTAACATTCTTGATTTTCATAACATACTCTGAATCGATTTCTTGACTGTTGCTTATTTCAAGATTACCTGATTCCAATATAGTAATTTCTATATACGGAAATATATGAATCTCCTCGTCGTTGACTATATATAGGTCATCAATTATTTTGTTGTTGTCAGAGAGAGAGAAGTAGTATTCGTGTTCCTCCGAAAAGGCTAAAGCAGAAGAGGTAGTTACAGTAAATTGCATACCCACTGTATCATTTACTGCCCATACTTGCGGATTATTGATATTGCAATGCAGCCATATATCAGAATAGTATTCGTCTTGAATGAATAGCCAATTATACTCGCCCCGTCTACATAGCCATTTAGATATTGCACGTTGCTGCTCCTGGCTTATAGGAGACCCATCGGAATTAACGATTTGAAATGTAAATTCCATTGGCTTATCATAATTATGCGAAATGATTTCCCATTCTAAAGATTGTGCAGATTTTTCAGTTACCAACTCTGTTGATTGCCCACTATATAAACCTTGATATTTGTTGTTTTCAAAGTAAACGGCGATCACACCATATTCGTCACTGCTGTTTTCACCAAATGTAAATAGACTATGCAATTTAAACCCTCCTTCCGATTTGTTTTTTGGTATAAAAAAAGAGCCAATAAATTGACTCTAGATATTCGCAATTATAATAAAGAGGAGCATCAATTAAGATGCCCCTCATGCTAATGCTGTTTTGACATTTCCATCATTTTCTGAGGTATTTCCTTGTTAATGAAAGCATTTAGTCTTTCATTCATTTGAGTTAATACTTCTTTATCTGCGTTACCCTGTACTACAAGTAGCGGACTATCGATATTCATAGAGACGTTATTTCGATTAGCCATAGCCATTGCCTTATAATCATACTTCGGCATATTGGATAACACAAACTTACTTGGATCAATAGCAAAATCCCATAGCTTATCAGTCATACTCTTTGTAAAGATGGTATCTCCACCTACTGAATTGAGAACAGTACCATTTTTAGCAACAATCAATTCTGGACCATCTTCGTTAACATATTTTAATCCTGGCTTAGAATTGCTGGTGCCACTTTTATATCCAACAGTGATATTTCTCTTTTTCACATCATCATAGGATATTGTTTTTCCGTCCCATACGCCACTGTCATCAACATAATAATACCCATTACCGTCTTTCGCTTTGATAGCCATATCTGTAGCCATAGTTCCATCAGATTTCAGATAGTAGTCTTTACCATCTTTAGACTTTCTCCATGCAGATTTAACCATCTGACCATTCTCCGGCTCAAAATACCGCCAGTCACCATTGCTATCGTCCCAGCCAGTTTTCATATAGCCATCTTCATTGAAGCTGTACTGCTTACCTCCGATGGTGTAGATTCCATCAGAAGCGTAATCATCATTAGAAGCTCCGTACCACCAGCCCTTAGAGTTTTTTTGCCACGTTCCGGAACCGGTAATATCCTCAAATGAAGCCGAATTATTTCCACCTGCGGAGAATCCTTGCATTGTACTCACTAATTCTGTAAGCTTTGACAAATCAATATTTGCAATGTCAATATTAATCTGTGAAATAGCTTCTGACACAGCGTCTTTAAATGTAGATACAGCACTATTGGCAGATTCCCACGGAGAGGCTAGTTCACTTGTCGTGGTAACATTATAATCGGTTCCATACTTAGTCAGAGTGTTGTAAACTGTCTTGTAGTTATCCTTTACTTGTCCAAGATATTCTTCGATTACTTTCTTTTGTGCATCAGTGTTTGACTTTAGCTCCTCTAGTTCTTTTTTCTTTGCATCCTGATAGTCCTCTGCCTGTTTATCTAGACTTTCAAGAGTTTTATCATATGCATAGTCAGCTTGTGTCTTAGCTAAGTCTTTCTTGGCATCGGATAATTGCTGTTCTAGCTGCAATCTCTGGGCTATGTCTTTCCTATCTGTAGATAGAGACAATTCATCGATTTTTGCCTGTAAATCATTAATATCAGTCTGTTTCTCGCTAATACTTTCAAGATAATCCTGATAGTCCTTTTCAGTCTGCAATGCTTTCTTCTTGGCAGCAATTAAATTATTCATATCATCTAGCTGTGCCTGGATTGCATTATACCTAAACTGCAAGATAGCTTGTTCAGCTTCTTTCGTAGCTTTTACTGCTGATAATTGTGCATTGGTATATTCGTTGAGTTTTTCGTTATATTCAGCCTGTGTAAGTGAACCGTTTTCATACATCTCATTAATAGCGTTAATGGCTTCTTCGTAATCGGCCGCTTGTTGTTTGGAATTGGCATACTGTTGTCCTAATAGTGCAATTTTAGCAAGACCCTTAGACGTAAGCATTCCTCCATCTAAAAGTCCATCGTCGCCAATTAGATCAGACATGGTGCTGATTCCATTATTAATTCTATCAAGCGCACTAGAAATCCTCTCTAATTCCTCAAATGGTAAATTGATTAGAGCTTTTCTGAAATCGTTCATTGAAGATACGGCATCATTCATAGAGGAATTTACAGCAATTAACTCTTCATTGTATTTTCTCCACTCCTCAGAACCCACTTTGATAGTTCCTTTACTTACTGCTTTTGACAATTCATTGGATAGAGAATTATACTTGCTCTGTAATTGCTTATAAATTGTTTCCTGTTGATTTATCAGCTGTTTATAATCCGCTTTGGTAATAGATTCTCCCAAATCCTTTTGAAGACTCAGAAGGTTGTTACTATACGTAGCATACTTATTCATGAGTGAAACAAGACTGTCAAAATCATTAATTATATTATCAAGCTTAGTCTGAGCGAGTTCTTTCAAAGTCTTTTTTGTTTCATCTATCTTCTTGCGAACATCTTCAGCTTTATTGTACCATTCCTGATAGCCTTTGATATTGTTTGCAATTACTTCATCAGTTATGGTTTCAATTTCAAGAGTGCCATTTTTAATCTTGTCTATATAAGTAGGAGATAGATTGTATGAATCGGCTTTCTTTTGATATGTATCCATCTGCGATTGTAAAGCAGAAAGTTTATTTGCCATCTCATCGATAACTGTATCTGTTAGAGTATTTTTAGGTTTCCAGTTTGATGTGTCGGTAATTTTGTCTTGAAGGTCTTGGATCTTTTCGTCGACTCGCTTGATATCGATTTCAACCCAGTCAAATATCTCGGAAAAGTCCTTTTTATCTTTCTTAGAGCCAGATGGTTTATTACTATTAACTCCATTATAAACAGCCTTTTTATACTCGTCCGGATCAAGAGTAAATTGGTAATCAAATGTCCCGTTTGCTATATCTTCAAGTGTTTTCTGTGCTTCACTTAATTCTGCCATCGTGTTTGACTTTAGCATTTCAGTAGCCATAGTTAATCCAGCGGCAATAGGAGAGCCAATTGATGGATTAGCTAACTGGGCCGTACTTTTAGCTATTGCAGAATTTATACTTTCAAATGCAGATTTTGCCCTAGCTAATTTTTCTAAAGCAAATGTACTCGCTCCAGCAGCATTAGCCAATGCAATAACTTGGTCAATATCACTAGCTGTATCAATTTTTATATCATTAACCGATATTTTTTCTAAAGCTAATTCTGTCATCGCTTGTTGAGATATACCAGCCGCTACAGCTTCATCGACGAATGCGGCGATTCCTGACATAGTTGCATTCTCTAAATCAGCAGAAGCATTGGCATCATAATATTTCTGTGCAGCAAGATCTTCGTGTTCTTTTCTCAGTCGTGCTGCAACAACTTCCTCTGCATTAGCAATGCCCATATTTTTAAGCATAGCAGTGGCAAGACCGGCATTCTCCTCTGTTAGTTCGCTTAATACTCCTTTATTATCAATCCATGTAGTAACTAAATTATCAAATGCTGATTTAGCTGCATTTACATCCTTTGGCGAAGAAGATACAGTTTCAATGAAGTCTGTATACGCCTTACCCATACCCTTAAATTCATCAGTAAACTTCTTGTCATTTAGAAGAGAATAATCGAAGGGATTTTTGCCCTTCATGCTATTCATGATTTTATCTAAAGATTCAAAACCTCCAGACAGAGAGTTGATGTTAGCAATTACATCTTCTTTAGTAAAGGCTTTTTCAACTGTTTCACCGGTTTTTTTACCTTCCCTAGCTAGGGCTATAATCTGATTGATAAATGCCTGTACCGCTGTCTCACCATTATTTAAAATAGGATCTGATTGAGCAATTGCGTCATTTAATTTGGAGTATTGTTTAATTGTCTTTTCATCTAATTTACCTGCGTTTGATAATTCGATGAGCTTTTCTTTTGTAACATCAATTAAATCATTATTAAAAATTTGATCAAACTCTATCTGGTTCCAAGCAGACGGATCGGTAAACTGATATATAAGACGCATTCCTTGTTCAAGATTATCATAGAAAGATTTTTCGTCTTCTGATAAGCTACGATAATTCATGATACTATTTAGATTATCTCTGTAACCCTGTAATGTAGAAAGATTGTCTTCTAATTGCTTCCTATATTCACCTTCGACAGTCACCATGTTGCCAAGCCACTCATTGTCTCCAGCGTTCTTTGCGTCTTCCTGTGCCTTACGTACTTTAATTAAGGCCGCTGCCAAGCCTTCTAATCCACTTTGCGCTATCGTCATGGCGGGAGTTTCTGCTCCTGCAAGCTCGTCAACATCTTTTAGACTAAAACTATTGTCACCATATTCTTTTTTAAAAGCTTTTCGATTAGATTCTGACAAGTCCTCGGCTGCACGTTTTAATTCAATGTTTTTAATGTCTCTTTGCCGTTCAAGCTCTTTTGTCGCATCTTTTAATTTATCAAGTTCGCCTTGTTCTACATAGGTGAGAGAGGGGAGTTCGTTTAATTCATTAATTCTGGTTTTGTTGGCTTCAAGTTCACTATTTATACCTTCTAATTCTGATTTTACAGATTCAAAGTTGCTCTTTGCATCAGCCATTGCTTCTTTAGCATATTTAACGCGATTTACATATTGGTCAACTACCCAAACTACACCTTCTATAGCTTTTGTTATGGCGAAAAATATTGCGGCATTCATCGCAATAGTAAGTGCCTTGGCTCCCAGAGCAGCAAAATTAAAAGCCTTACCCGTTTTATTTACAACATCTGGGTACTGTTTAAATGCTTCAAGTGACTTATCTGTTTGATTTGCATCAGTGAGGAAGTTTTTGAGAGTTTCGTCTGCAACATTGGTATTCTTTATAAATGGCTCCCAACCATCCGTATTGTATTTTTTTAATAAGTCAGGAGATAATCCCTTAATGTCACTAAATGCCTTATTTATTTCATCTGTAATTTCATATGCTTGTGATTTATAAGAATCGAACCAGGTTAATCCATTTTTACCGCTATAGTTTGCGAGCGTATTGCAGAAAAATGAATGTTCATAATATACAATTACTTGCAATAATTATATACTAATGATAGAATTAATAAAAAATGGGGGCTTTTAGATGATGGAGAAAATATTTTTTTGTAAATCATGTAATGAAACTGGTCGTAATTCTGAATCACTAAAGTCGGGATATTTCCCAGAAAATCAATTAGATTATTATAGAGGTTATATAGATGAAGTTGCTTGCAACGACATCTCTGTTTGTCCATACTGTAATCATAATTTGATAGAGGCAGAAATTTCGAATGCCGATTACGTTTTACTTAGCAAAGTTTCAAATTTTAA
>POVV01000949.1_pt1 | contig 13266 bp, 8 predicted proteins | sample 1560271 | NCBI WGS metagenome assembly POVV01 (sample SAMN08337232, study PRJNA429181) | Bioreactor metagenome, whole genome shotgun sequencing project. | biome: cows' rumen and soil; feature: anaerobic; isolation source: anaerobic chemostat enrichment culture, galacturonate as sole carbon source...... | reverse complement strand
TTATTAATAATTTGGTATTTGGCATTATCATCAAGCCCGTTCAGAATGGCAGAAATGCCGTTAGATACCGTCTCAACGCTGTATGTACTGTCTCCCACGCCGCCCAGTAACGGATTGGTATCTGAGCCAATGACCATATCGCCATTATTGATAAACGAACCTTTAGCGACGTGAACGCCGGTAGCCGTTCCCTGGCCTTTACCAATCCCGTTTTCGCCAATGGTAATAACCGCATCTTTGCCGTTTTCTGCTGATGCATTACCTGAAACCGTCAATGCAATATTGCGCAGTCCACTGCTATTGGAAGGATCGTTGTTATTAAGATCAAAGGCTTCTACCGCTATTTTGCCTTGGTTGGTATATTTCCCTGCGCTGCCGGTTACTTCATCGCCGTAAATTCGGCTGTTGTCTTTACCTAGCAACAACAAGCCCGTGTTGGTGTATGTGGCTTCACTGACATAAGCATTTTGGCCGCGGTAGTCAGAAACAATAGTGTCTGCATGATGGGTAACGCTGCTGCCGTCGTGGGCATAAACATTAAATGCACGATACTGACCTGAATCCGCATTTGTTTTAGCAACAATATCGGCACCTTTCTCAATGGTCAGCGTCGCATTATCGCCGGTAACTTCAAAAATAGCCCGTCGCCCGATGCCGGCCTTCATCGCATCTGTCAGGCCAATGCTCTTATCTTCCAGACTTTTTATATTCAGCTCGACGTGATAATAGGGATCGTTGTCAGTGACGTTTACCACCGCCAAAGAGAACAGCTCTTGATATCTTGATGCGGATAAACGGTTAGCTTTTACAGCGGCAATCAGCAATTGGTTGTACTCTTCCAAACCTTGCCGATCGCCAATATCGATTTGCTCGCCGGTTTTATAGGCGATATCGTTAAATTCAAAATCATTTAGCGTTTTATCTGCTAATACGTATTCTGCTAGCTTGTAGGAAGGTTGAATTTTTTGTGCATATTCACCGGAAGAAAGGCTCAGCGCAGGAGATTCACCAAAAGTGACGTGAAGCTTACTGGATGAGTTGATATCAGCCTGTTTACCACCTGTTGCATCGGCAATAAACAGAGAACTCTCTTTTATATGATTGATATTCCAATCAATTATATCATTAGCACTTAAATTGAGAGCACCATCACTAACGCGTACCAGAGTTAAATGATAAAAAGGAGACTCATAGGGCTGCTCCTGTAGAACATAAGCGCCGAGCTGAGTATTTGTAACTTTTTGTATTTTCGAAGTATCGTAAACTCTTAATGTATCGGTTTCACCGGCTTCATTCTGCCAGCTAATTTCACCTGTTGAATCTAAATCAGCAATATCCGGCAGCGTCCAATCAATAATAGAGCTTAATTGAGCATCTCTTGTCTCTATCTTATTTTCGACATACTTATCTATCGTTAAAATTTTATTTTCAAGCGTATTTAGCTTTTGTAGTTCATCCAGGGTGTAATATTTAAGCGTATAGTCAGCGGCACTATCAAAGCTTGGATTATTATTATCATTTAGATTTAAGCCAATGATATTACCAGAATCTATCTTCTTTTCTTGCTTATAATTATTTGAGTGTTCTTCAAGTTCAACAATAGAACCATTTTCTAATTTCACTACCGTACTTGGTTTATAACTTGTTTCTAAATACTGACTATCAGCGAGTGGAATGAGTTCGGTATCTGCACTTACAGGACAGGATAGAAATAGGCTTACAGCCGCTACAACAGCGATGTTTGATGATGATTTAATTCCTTTTGCCAGCTCTGATGCTACAACACTATTCCCTGTGCGCTGATGTTTAACGACCTTAAATATCCGGTTCATAGTGCATAATCTCTTTATTAAATTAGCTCATCATCCCATTTGATATCCCAGGCCATTCCTTGATTTTTTTACCGTATAAAAAATACATCCTTGATATACATTTCTATTTTTATAGAAATAAAAAGCCCCAGCCCGAAAATTAAATAACTTTCAGACGATAGCTGTCATATTTGTATATGAAAATGATTAAGCTCTTAACCTAATAAAATTAAGACATAAAACCCCCTACCAATTCAATTTTAAAACAATTAATAACAACGTATTCATCATCTAAAAAATAACACAAAAACACCCATTTAATGATTCAAAACATAATAGCAACAAAACAGATAACATCAACAGATTAGATCGACGCGTCAAAATAAAACAATACAAAAACCCAACAAATATGACACAAGCAGATCATAAAGCCTTATTTGTATTTTTAAATAAACATAAGATCTAAATAATGAAAATATTCAGAACAATAATACGAATGTAAATATAACAACAACAATAATAACAACTAATAATTAATTTATTTTGAATTAAATTAATTACAATTAAAACAATTTGTTACAAAACCAATGATGAGTAATAATGCTTAAATTAAGGATAACTATTCATTAAGGGCGATATCAAAGCGAAGAAAACAGAGGTAGGTTGATTAGTGATGCAAATCACAACTAAACCAATTAAAAGTAGACAAACCCAACAAAAACGAGGCCTGTATATCAGAGTCAACCTATCCTCCTGCTTTAATAAGGTGTGGGTAACATTTCGAATATGCAGCACTAAAACAGGCGTGAAGAGAATAAGTATTCACACTAACAGGATGAAATTAATAACAAAAACACGCATTAGCATCATGATTTTATATATCAGCCGAAATTGGGGTACTTTCATTACGTTGAAAGTCGCTTACCTATGGAGATAGCCGTCTATTTCCCCACTGGCTAACAAACATTACCGAATAAAAAAATTTTAAATACTTACAAATAGTTGGCATCAATTACTTTAAAAATATTATTGTTCCCCCGACATAAACGCCATATGAGCGTATGGAAAAGGGCAGCCAAATTAGCATTGAGTGCTCAATCATATAACGGATCTGTGAAAATGATGATGGCTGCTTATACTGTTCTTATCATGGCTCACAGAACGGATAATATATGAATAATTATTTGATCGAATTAGGCCTTAATCAATGGTCATCACCACCTAAAACCGACGGCGATATCTCTGTATTATCTGGATTAGAGCAAGGGAAAGTACTTTTTCTACCGCAGCTTAAGTTTGAATTGAGTCCCAATGAATTAGCTTTACTAACGCCCTCTATCGTAGATCCCAAGCGTAAGAACATCAGCCTAAAACCGTTAACTGGCGATATCAACGGCGTCGCCGAGTCGTCTAAAACAGAAGAGGTGAAACAGCTGATTGAGCGTTTCTACCAAAGTACACAGGACTTAATCAGGTCGTTGCTCCCCCATTACCAAAATACGCTACACAGCCCTACAGCCAGCCTGCGTTTGCACCCGGTCAGCCAATGGACAAAAAACGCGTCATGGCGCAAAGATGATACCCGCCTGCACGTTGATGCCTTTCCATCACGGCCCAATCACGGTGAACGCATTCTGAGAATCTTTACCAATATTAATCCCGTTGGTGAAAGCCGCCAATGGCGCGTTGGTGAACCATTCCCCAGTCTGGCTAAGCGATTCTTACCTACTCTGGCCCCCTATTCCCCTTTTAAAGCCAAAGTGATGTCTATGGTCGGCATTACCAAGCGCTACCGTAGCCACTACGACCACCTGATGTTACAAATGCATGACCGAATGAAAGAGAGTGCCGACTATCAAACTAACGGTGAACAGGCTAGCGTTGCCTTTCCTAGTGGCAGTACATGGGTCTGCTTCTCAGATCAAACGCCACATGCAGCAATGTCGGGGCAATATATGCTGGAACAAACCTATCTATTACCGGTTAATGCAATGGCTAGCCCACAGCACTCACCGTTGAATGTTCTACAGCAATTAACGCAAAAAACGTTGATTTAAAAGTTACAAAAATTGAGATAAGAAGGGCCAATATATTGATAGCGTCCTTTTCTTACCTCAACAGCCTCAACTACAAAAACCATGACCTAAAAACAATCAATATCTCATGTCTAATCCCCCCCGTTTCAGCCTATACTCAATTTTCTGATTTTTTAATTATCATCTTGAATATATCCAGAGGTCTGAAATGCCACATCAACTTAACCAGTATGATCAGCCTATCGGTTTAGACGTTCCCGGCTGGAACGGGTGCCTGCGCCCGACAGGTGAAACCTTAACCGGAAAATACTGCAGGCTAGAGCGCGCCAACCCACAGCTGCATGCCGACGATCTATTTCAGGCCTACCAGGCTGCCACCGATGAACGAGACTGGACCTATCTTTCCGTTGGCCCGTTTACCGATCGGCAGGAATTCCAGCGCTATCTGCAGCAGCAGTCAGAATCTAAAGATCCCTTACACTATGTTGTGATTGATCGTGCTAGCGGAAAAGCGCTGGGCACGCTGGCACTGATGCGTATTGATGATAAGAATGGCGTGGTTGAAGTTGGCTTTGTTATCTATTCTCCGGCTCTTAAGCACTCTCGCATCGCGACTGAGGCTCAATTTTTACTGATGTCCTATGCGCTGGATACGCTTGGCTATCGCCGGTATGAATGGAAGTGTGATTCACTTAATGCGCCATCACGGGCAGCTGCTTTACGCCTAGGGTTTCAGTTCGAAGGAATCTTTCGCAACCTGGTTATCTATAAAGGACGCACCAGAGATACCGCATGGTTCTCAATCATTAACCAAGAATGGCCTCAGTTAAAACAGGCTTATAACGCATGGCTCAGCGAATCAAACTTCGATAGCCAGGGTAAACAAAAGGTCAGCCTCAGCCAGCTAACCGCCAAAGAGCATCAATAACAGATATCTCAAACTGGAAAGCTAGCCCCGCAGGGGTCAAAAAATATCGCCCCTCGGCCGCTAGGAAAAACCAATATTCCGATGCTGATTATGCGGATGAAACCTACGCTGAAATCAAATTAGATTACGTTATCATCAGCCTAAGGCCTGAAATATTCAGGCCTTTCTATTTAATAAAAAAAGACCAACAGTTAGCTAAAACTCAGAGAAAAATCACGCAGTCTCTGATGGTACTCCATCAACAGAGTTTACCGGCTTTGCAGCAACTGCCCGCACTCTCTTGGGTTGCTCAACCTTAATGATCAACGTTAATACACCGGCAAACAGGTAAAGCCCGGTATAGGTCCAAACCACGCCAATAATGTCGAAGAAAGGCAGCACCAATGAGGCAATCGCCGGAGCAACAAAGTTACTCAAACCTGCAGAGAGATTAAAAATAGAGATCGCCGCCCCTTGATGTTCCGGCTCCAGCGCCGGGAATACCGCCGTCATCGGCACAAAAGCCGCAACGGTAATGCCTAACATAATGGCCGGAATCATCGCCATCCACAGATTATGCCCGGCATACACCGGAATATAGTAGAAGGCTAAACTGGATATCGCACAGCCAAGACAGCCGAACCAGCGAACCTGCCGGATCCAGCCAATATAGTCACCCAGAATACCCCAGAGAATATTGGTAAATATGGTCACAAAGAAGAATACAGCCCAAATCTGTAACCATTCAGAAATGGTAAACCCAAGGCGGCCGACAAATAATAACGGCATGATAACGGCAAAACCAAACAGCGATATGGTGTTAATAATCCGAATGATACAGGCCATCAGGATATTTTTGTTGGTGAACAAAATGGTAACGGCCTTAGACAACTCAGCCATTTTTTCTTTGGTAGACAGATTAACCTTAGTGGTATCGGCCTTAATACGGTTAAGTGAAAACAGCGCCAACAGGCCACCGGCAAGCACCCAAACAATGGCAAACCACAGCGTACCTCTCTCACCAAAAGCCGGAATAGTAAAGCTAGGTAAGTAGCTGCCAACAACACCGATGCCAATGGAATACATTGCCCAGAACCATCCCATTGCCCCAGAGAGGCGAGCTTTAGGTACGGTCTGTACTAATAACATCACAAAAGAGTAAATAAACAGCGGGTAAGCCAGGCCACGAATACCATAAAACAGTACGATCAAAACATAGTTCTGCATGCCCAGACCAAACCACATAAACAGCGCATGCATAACAACCCATAGAATAAAACCAATTCTCATGGCTTTCTGCGGGGTAATCAGTTCAGCTACCACCCCGGAACACCAGGCGGCAAGCGCCGCTGCCAGCCCGTAAAATGTAAAAACCAGCGCCGACTGTGACGGGCTAAAGCCCATATCAGTAATATGTTTGGAAAGAAATGCCATCTCGAAGCCGTCACCGCTCATAAAGATCGCGACGGCAATAAAACCCCAGACCAGTGATTTGGGTAGGCCAAGCCAGTAATTTTGTGGTTGCATAAATGAATATACCTCTTGCAGGTTTTTCTATTTATTTAATCGGCCCGGCCTTAGCCATATCCGGGCCATTAGACTATTCAAGAACCAGTAATTCTCTTGCCTCTTTTTGTTGCTGATAAAGCAGCCGGAACAACCCTTGGCGCTTTTTCAATTCAAGGTGTTTTTGTTTATCGGGAGTAAACCGATGTTCTACAATCGGCTTTTGGCATATTTGCTGTTCATCACCGCCGACAGAGAGCCAGCCGAGGCGAGCCGCCCCCAGCGCACCGGAAGAGCTTGCCGGGTGGGTAACAATGGGAATATTGAGCGTATCGGCAATCAGTTGCCCCCAAAAATGGCTACGGGCACCGCCGCCGGTCAGGCTACACTCATTCACTACGCTGCCGGAGTCTTGTAAAACCTCAAGGCCGTCTGCCAGACCAAATGCCACACCTTCTAACACCGCATAGCCCAGCGCAGCACGGTGGGTCTCATTTCTTAAGCCATAAAATGAACCGAATGCTAACGGATCGTTGTGAGGTGTGCGTTCACCTGATAAGTAAGGCAAAAATATAGGAGCCCGACGCTGTTCTGCCTCACTCATTTTGTCTACTTCGGCCAACAGCTGGGGCTCAGTAACGGATAAGGTTTGGCACAACCAACGCAAACAGCTGGCGGCGCTAAGCATCACGCTCATTTGGTGCCACCGTCCCGGCAGCGCATGGCAAAACGCATGAACGCCGGCCAGCGCATTAGGTCTGAACTTCTCATTCACCACAAACAACACGCCAGAAGTCCCCAAAGAGATAAAAGCATCCCCCGGATTAACCGCACCAACCCCGACTGCACTTGCCGCGTTATCACCGCCACCGCCGGCCACTACCACCTGAGAGTTTAATCCCCATGCATGCGCTAACTCGGGCTTTAATACGCCTGACGCTTCAGAGCCTTCAACCAACCGAGGCATTTGCTCACGGCGAAGTCCGCAGGCCGACAGCAGTTTCTCAGACCAGTCTCTGCGCTCAACGTCAAGCCACAGAGTGCCGGCCGAGTCAGAAACGTCACTGACAAACTCGCCGGTCAGCATCCAGCGGAGGTAATCTTTAGGCAGCAAAACCTGAGCGATTTGTTTAAAAATCTCAGGCTCATGTTTCGCTACCCAAACCAGCTTGGGTGCGGTAAATCCGGGCATCACTAAATTACCGGATATGGTATGAAACTCCGGGTGAGCCTCCGTCAGCTCCCGACACTCTTCGGCACTTCGGGTGTCATTCCACAAAATACAGGGGCGAAGTACCTGATGGTTTTTTCCCAATAGCACCGCGCCGTGCATTTGACCGGACAGCCCGATAGCCCGAATCGAACCCCACTTGTCCGCCATCTTCTGGCGCAAAGCCCCGATCACTTCATGCGTCGCCGTCCACCAAAGCTCCGGTGATTGCTCAGACCAATAGAGATGAGGACGCTGGACTGTTAGTGCCACATGGCTATCAGCAATAATTTGCCCGCTGTCGTCTATCACAACGGCCTTTAGCTCAGACGTTCCGATATCAATGCCTAAATACATACCGCCTCCTTAATTACGCTGTCAGCGCTTCAGCCTGTGCCTTAAGTTTTTGCTGCGGATTAGCAACCCAGCACTCCAAGCGTTTGACGGTATCTCTCATCAGTTGATGAAAATCTGGATTATCGGCCAGAGAGCTGAATAGTGCTTTGTCAGAAACAAACTGATGTAACGGATCGGCAGACTCAAACATGCCGTGCATAGCCGCTGCATCTAACACGCCGTCTTCATAGCTGTACGGCAATTCACCGCGATGCCAACGTTGCATAAACAGGAAAAACAGAGCAGGAAGAACCGCTGTCGCACGCGGAATTTGGCCGCGCTGATAGGTTTCCATCAGCGTCGGCGTAATAAATCCGGGAATTTTTGACAGCCCGTCAGCAGCAACTCGCTGGTTGGTGTCTTTGATATAAGGATTACCAAAGCGGGCAAGAACAACATCCCGATATTTATTTAAATCCAGCGGGCTTGGTGACAGAGAAGGAATCACATCTTCCGTTACGTAGTCCCACGCCATCTGGCGAATCGAATCCTGATGGGTACTTTCATCAATATAAGTTTGGCCTATCAGCGTCCCCGCCCAGGCAATGCAGCTGTGGCTGGCATTCAGAATACGGATTTTAGCCTCTTCCCACGGCAGCACAGACTCAACCATTTCAACGCCAACCGTCTCTAACGCAGGCCGACCGGCAATAAATCCATCTTCAATCACCCATTGAATAAAATCCTCACCCATCACCGGAACTTTATCGCCTATACCGGTCGCAGCATTAACGCGCGCCGCCACTTCCGGCGTCGGGCGCGGAGTAATGCGGTCAACCATGGTATTTGGCGATGCGGTGTGTTTCTCCACCCAGTTGAACAGGGAATCATCCCCTTTAAGCTTGAGAAAAGAGAGGAATCCGTTGCGGAAGCGCTCGCCGTTATGACGCAGGTTGTCGCAGTTAAGCAACGTCACAGGCTTAGCATTCAGCACCATACGCTGCGTCAGAATTCGTGCCAGCGTGCCGTAAATGGTCCGAACATCCCCTTTCAGATCGGCCTGAATATCCACATGGCGAGGGTCCAACTGGTGTTGGTTATCCAGGTAATATCCCCCTTCCGTCACGGTGAAAGAGATAACTTGGGTACTTGGATCGGCTCCCTGTGCGACCAAGGCCGTAATCTCCGCATCCCATGGCAACACTTTTTGTATTGAAGTGATGGTTTCATAATCCCGTTTGCCTTCCGGCGTCACGGTCTCCAGCACGTACTGACCCCGTTGCAGAGCAAGCTGGTCTAACAGCGAATTAGCGTCATTACGAATATTTCCCAGCGCAATGGTACAACGGCTATCGCCGCTAACCAGCAGGCGGTGCAGATACCATGCCTGATGAGCACGATGGAAAGATCCCGCACCAATATGCATCCAGACGGTGTCGTTATTTTGCATTGAAATCACCTTTCTCGGTTAATTTAAATATTTGCCCTAACAAAGGGCTTTTGTTCGATTGTTATAGACTGGTTAATTTCAGAATTTATTTCTGAGCACTTGCTCACAGAATCAATATTTGCCCAAAAAAGATGTTATAACCGGGGCGTAAAATGCACAGCAGAGAAAATTAAGTGGAATAGTCGCTATGGACAAAGATGAGAAGAAGCTTGAACTCGCGGCCAGAGCCGCTTGGATGTATTACGTTACCGGGCAAACACAGCAGGATATCGCACAAGTTCTGGGGGTTTCACGCCAAGTAGCTCAGCGTCTGGTGTCACTGGCCAGAGAGCAAGGCATGGTGAAGGTTCATATCACTCATCCTGTCGATCGTTGCTTAAAACTGGCAGAACAGATGCAAGAAAAATTCGGCCTCGCCCTGTGCCGGGTAGTCCCTTCAATGGGATTAGACGATGAAAAGGTTGAGCAGATGATCGCACTGGACAGCGCCGAGGTCATATCGCTGTTCGTCTCAGATGAAAAACCGTTAACGGTAGCCGTTGGCTCAGGCCGGATGCTGCGAGCCGCAATTAATGAACTCCCCTATCTTGAACGGCCACAGCACAGCTGCGTTTCGTTAATCGGTGCAATCGCCCGTGATGGCTCCTGTACCCGTTACGACGTGCCATTATGGATGGCCGAAAAAACGCAGGGAAAATACTTTATTCTGCCCGCCCCCCTGTTTGCCGACAGCGCTGAAGATCGCTACCAGTGGTGTAACCACCGCATCTACCACGCCGTGGCAGAAAAGGCACAGCGCGCTGACGTCACCTTTATCGGCATTGGCCAAATTGAGCGCGGATGCCCGCTTAACGTAGATGGATTTATTACCGATAAGCAGGTCGACAGGCTGAAAGAACAGCGGACGGTGGCTGAAATGCTAGGCCACTTTATTGGTGAAGACGGGCAACGAGTTTCCAGCGAACTTGATGAAACACTAACCAGTATTCCACTAAAACCGCGCACTGATAGGAAGATCATCGCCTTTGCCGGTGGCCGACATAAATATTCAGCCGTACGCGCTGTTTTAATCGGTCAATGGATTTCAGGTTTGGTCACAGATGAAGAAACCGCCTGCCGGTTACTGGCTGATAACAGCCTGCTACCGGTGGCTTCTCAGTCTTAGGTGATTAATAACAGATTCCGGAGCATAACGTTATGGCTATGCTCCGGCCGTTAAAAAACAGGCCTTAAGATACAATTCACATTAAGTTTATTATTCTCTGATATATAATCAAAACAAATTTAGACAATAAAAATCAATAATAAAAAAACCACCTGAAATGTTGAGGTGAAAATTTTAAATAAGATTAATCATGATGTAAAATTTAAAATTAAAATAATAAAACCTGATATAAAATCAATTGATAAATAATTTAATCACTCAATTAAACACCAAATACCCACTGGTTATTTAACGCTAAAAACGCGCTAAAACCTCAGGTCTCAGGCATTGATATCATGATACAGACTCAGCGCTGTTGCTGAGTCTGTCGACACCAGATTAACATCTGATAAAAAGAAACCCTGCTCGACTAAACTGGCAATTATCTGGCCACAATATTCATCATCTAAAGATTGCGGAACAATAATTTCATCTTTGATTAAAAAAACATAATTTATACTATTCATATATACTCCTTAATAGGCTATAAATAGAAGTACCACTGATGCTGCAAATAGAATTACAGCAAAATAGTGCCACTATTTATAATGAATAATTATCTTCAGATGATAACCAATCGGAATCGAACAATGGAACTACGTCAACTGCATGCTTTTGTTACGCTGGCCGACTCATTGAGTTATCGGGAGGCGGCCACAAAATTATTTATTACTCAGCCGGCACTGACCAAACAAATTAAAGCGTTGGAGCAAAGTCTGGGCGCGCCGCTATTTAGCCGGGGGCGTCAGGGGGCGCAGTTAACGCCGTTTGGAAAATCCCTCTACCAGAAGGCTCAGGCGTTAGTTATTCAGGCTAATGAGTTTAAGCAGTACGCAGGAAATCAGGCTCGCCAAGTATCAGGCCATATAGCCATCGGCTATGGTTTATCCAGTATCAGAATTGCATCAATGCTGGCAGCCCAGCTAAAAAAACAGTATCCCAGCGTCACCATTAATCTGGAAGATATGACATCAGCCAAGCACACTGAAGGCCTGCTGACCAACCGTTTGCAACTCGGGTTCCTGCGACAACCGATACATCCTGAGCTAAAGTTCATTACGCTGTTAGAAGAAAATCTGGTTCTGGTGGTCAATTCTCAACGCTATTCTGTGCCGGGACTCAACCAAGCCGATTATGCCAGCCACTTGGATAAACTGTCGTATATCCAGATTACACCAGAATGCTGCCCCGGATTTTCCCGTCAAATCGACAAATATCTGGCGGCCCACGGCATCGTGCCGAACGTTATTCAATACGCCAGCGACACGCAAACGTTACTCGCTCTGGTAGCCACCGGTATGGGCGTTGCCATAGTACAACGCAGCGCAATTCACATTGCACCCGAGGGCGTTGATATTATCGATCTGACCGGCCCTCACGCTAACTGGAGCGTAGCACTGTGCTGGAACCCTAAAATCAGCCATTCAATCAGAGATATTTTTCTTAATATGCTAGAAAATCAAAGCGATAATTATATGGCTATTCCATAACCCTCGCTTTATTTATGCCAAATATTACCGGATTACTTAGTTAACTCATTTATATTGTCTGCATGGCTTCTGGCCGCTGGCCTTTTGAGGTAAAATTAACCAGCCTTATTTCCATAGAAACGGACTTTGGATAATAAAGCCTGATTACCCATCCGACCTAATAAGCTTACGCCTGAATTTAAAGGATTATTGATATGGATTTACTGCGATTTATACTTCGGCTTCCCTTTACCCTCCTGCGTGCTGCTTATTGGTTAATCTGCTTTATCTTCAGCTTACTGCATAAAATTCTGGGCCCGGTTATTGGTCGCATTAACTGGCAGTCACCGAGCTGGCTATTAAAAACCAGCCAGTGGATAAAACATGGGTTTCAGGCGACCGAAGGCTGGATTAACAAACATCCTATCGGTATTTTTATTAGTTTAGTGATTCTGGCAGGGATCGCCGGGGCCGCTTTTTATGGCTATAACTGGAACCTTAACCGACCAAAGCCGATTGAGGCTGCGCCGATGGTTTATCAGCAAACTAATGTTCGCGTTATCGCTCCGGCGTCAATCAACTATAACATCGATGCGGCAAGCCGAGCCCCTCAGCGCATAACGCTCTACTTCTCTCACTCTTCAGCCCCGATTACCTCCGTCGGTAAAGCCGTAGAGCAAGGAATTACCATGACGCCAGCCATGGCCGGCGAGTGGAAATGGGAAAGCGGAAGCTCACTGGTGTTTACCGCTAAAACAGTTTTCCCGATGGGGGAAAAGTATCAGATCAAACTGGATGCAGAGAAACTGGTTGCGCCACAAATAAAACTCAATACCCCCCAACTAGAATTCACTACCACCCCGTTTACGCTGAATTTGAGTAAAGCGGAGTTTTATCAAGACCCGCGTAATCCACAGCAAAAGAGCGCTATTTTTACCGCCAAATTTAACGCGCCGGTCGACGTTCTCAGCTTTGAAAAGCTGATTACAATGTCTCTGCTGCCTAACCAACCGTTGAAGTATTCCATTCTGTATAACGATAAAAAAACCGAAGCCTGGATACATTCTCAACCTCTGGCATTACCGGACAACCCGGCCCAAATTAAGTTATCGGTTGGTAAAGGCGTTAAAACTGTTGCTAGCGCTAATCAGCTCCAGACCGTCAGCGATAAGCTGGTCAATGTTCCCGGCTTATACAGCCTTGAGGTGAATGACGTTTCCGCCATACTGGCTGAGTCAGATAATAATAACGGTCAAAAGGCGCTATTGATTTCAACCAGCGATGCGGTTAACGAAAAGTCGATTCAAAAAGCGGTGAAAGCCTGGTTACTGCCTCAG
>POVV01000948.1_pt1 | contig 13271 bp, 9 predicted proteins | sample 1560271 | NCBI WGS metagenome assembly POVV01 (sample SAMN08337232, study PRJNA429181) | Bioreactor metagenome, whole genome shotgun sequencing project. | biome: cows' rumen and soil; feature: anaerobic; isolation source: anaerobic chemostat enrichment culture, galacturonate as sole carbon source...... | reverse complement strand
AACTGCTCCTGGTCCAGACCAAAAGCACCATCTACCAGCACCTCTATCATCTCCACATGCTTCCCCATTTCTCTTGCAACCCGTAAAACAGTTCTTTTGGTAGGCTCCAGAGTGGTAGGAAGTGTTGCCATCACTGCGATTTTCCTGCCCAGTCTGACCGCTTCCCTGCACATCTCTTCATCCACTCTCACAATGGGCACCCCCAGATATCTGGCTGCATCCTGCACGCAGTCGGCAACCTCACCCACAGAAGAGCATAGGTTCAAAATTGCATCCGCCCCCTGCTCCACCGCCTTCATATACATCCCTATCAGCCTTGCCGCAGGTGCTGCTGTGACATAACCTTCTTTCCTCACCTCCGCCAGAATGGTGGGATCCTGAAAGCTTATGAGCTCCGCTTCGCTGCCTAACTGTTCCCTGACTTCTTTTTCCACAATTTCAACCAGCTCCGGAGTAGTGCTGGTATAAATCAAACCAATTTTCATAATGAATCCTTTCTTTGTATCATTAGCAGCTCCACAGCCTCACGGAGCGTAGTCACCTCTCCCACATTCCCCGGAAAAATGACATATGGCAATCCGGGAAACTTGCTCTCTTCTCCAATGCGCCATACCGGAACTCCCGGACGGATCTGCCCCAGAACCTGGGCACGTTTCACCCTGAGAGCTTTGGTTCCAATGTCACTGGAAGTAATGCCTCCTTTTGCAATGATAAATGCCGGTGTCACTTCCAGCTTCTCAACCAGGGACATCACCGCCTCCGATATCTTTAACGAACGAAGCAGTGCAGCTTCCTTTGTATCATTTTCTATGGAAAGCAGGCGGCGCTTTGTATAAACGACCACGGTTTTCCCTTCACGGACCGCATTTTCACACACAGTCCGTATCCGTTTAGCCTCCCGTTCCAGTCCTCCAGCCACCAGCACCAGATCAGAATCCATTTCAACAAACTGAAGACCAGCCGTCTTTTTTAATTCTTCCAGCTGCATGGTGGTTTTCTCCGTATGAGAGCCAATCACCACAATCCCTGCCGTCCTTCCGGCCTCAGTTATCATCTCATCTTTCGTAAGAAGGGGTTTGTCACTGATATTGCCAAACGCTTTTACAAAAGCCGCAGCCGTCCGGAAGATGTAATGCTTTCCCTTACCCATGGCACGGTAAAGAGCAATGCAGAAAACCTTAATATCATATTCATCCACCGCATTTACGATGATTTTCTGAAAACCCTTTACAGCAAGCAGCTGCTCCGTGATTTTATCCAGTTTCATTCCCCTTAAATCTTCCAACGAAACGCAGACAACGGAATCCGCCCGAAACCTTCCCTCTGTCTTCTCTTCGATATATTCGGAGAGGTTGGAAGACTGATATCCAAACGTCTTATCCCCGGCAAATTCCGTCTCTCCCGCCGGAACCAGTTCGTCCCCATATTTAACATAATGGACATTATCAATGGTAAAGCGTCCTCCTTCCGCAAAAAAAGGACACAAAATTTCACCGTCCACCTTCCACGGGTTCTGCTCTTCTAAAACCGCCTTCAACACTTCGGTCTCCAATGGATAATGACCGCGCAGGGTGGAATCCCCGCGGCTGACAATCAGATATTCCCGTCCCATCTCTTTTGCGGTCCGGTCTGCCCGCTTTCCAATTTCCTCATGGGCCTTTGCCGTCTGTTCTGCCGTAAATCCCCTTGAATTAGTCAAAATGAAAAATAATTTATTTTTTTCTTCAAAACCACGGCCTATGCTTTCCAGAGACCAGTCCGTGTAAACGGATAGATCATGGACTGTTTGTATCCCTGTGGGATCATCATCCAAAACAATAATTTTTCTGGTATCAGCATCGGCTTCTGCTGTCAGCAGATCATCCACCTTCCTCTTATCGTAACAGGGGTATGAATGTAATATCTCACTGCTTATTCTTTTTTCCATCCGTCTACTTCTCCATGTATATCTTTTTCTTCCTGCAACAGCAGCACAATATCCTTTGTTTCATCCCTGGCAGGCGGTGTTTCCGTAATTTCAGGCTGCCCGCTGACGGTCTTAATATAGCTCTTTCCTCCTGTCGCCGGACAAAACCAGAATACCATCATCCGTTTTTCCTTATAATCTTCCAGGGAAAGCTTTATTTCCCTTCCCGTATAAGAATAAGCCATTAAAAAGTCTTCTCCGGCAAATACACTGATCCGACCGTACTTTTCTCCCTGTTCGGACCGGAGCAGCTGCTGCGCCGGTTTCCCGTGAACAAAGCCGACCGACTCCATTAAATCTTTTAAATGCTTCATTTGTGAACTTCCGGTATGATGCAGGCCGTCTTCCCATAAAAAGTTTACGCCAAAGCTCCCTTCTTCTGATAAATCACGATGAAACTGCATCACCGCATTATGTCCGTAAGTATGGCCTGCTGCCCCGGCAAACACATCCCAGTAGGCGTAACGCCTGACGTCTGCAGCCTGCCAATAAGGCTGGGTCTTATCATGAAGTCCCTGCAGAATCCATTCATAAGAAGGCTCACCGTCCAGAACAGGTTTCACAGGCAGCCTGATATAGTCGCCTTCCACATAACGCCAGCAGTCTTCACCAAAACAGGTTTCTGAGGGCCGGTTGTCATCCCATGATCCTAACTGATCCTGGTCATATCTTCTGTGTCCTGACTGGAACAGATTAAAATCCAGCCACGCTTCATTGTGGAACCATTGGGAGGAATCCGTCCTCCCGAAGGGATGGTAAGTAACCAGACGGTCCGGCTCATCCTCTTTCATCATTTTTCCCATGGAACAGAAAAGCTCACGATTGACATCGCCTCTCACATCGCCGCCCACGATCCAGATCAGATTCGGGCAGTGGTGATAACGATCCAGCACGAATTTCATGAAACTCTTTAGGTTCCCCATATTTAAGGATCCGTTTTTTACAATATCGCTACCCCATACCGGCAGAATTCCCAGATATAATCCCAGCTCTTCTGCCATTTCCATTACCCGGTCAATATGTCTCCAAAAGGTTCCGCAGGTGTTGATTTTTGAGAAATCACCATCCATCAGCGCCGTATCTCCCCCCAGATTCCTTTGGTCAGCCGTATGCAGAAAGTCTGCTAAAATCACATTATATCCTTTTTCCTTCCGGTTTCTCAAATACCGGTATGTCTCCTCTAAGGTCAGCCGTTGAAACATGAGCCAGGCAGTATCGGCCAGCCAGAAAAAAGGCGTGTCCCCATTGGTAAAATACCGTTTGTTTTCATGCACCCGCAGAAGTCCGCTCTCCCAGGGTTTCTTATCCATGCTCTTTCTCCTTTTCCAAGTCAGCCAACATGTTAATCGCCAGGAGGTTCCAGTTTATAAAACCGCCGTTTACCACCGGATCTCCGTTGATCGGATTGTAATATTCATGCATACATCCCGTCTTTTCCAGATCCGTGCCCAGAAGCTTTAAAGAATTACGGCAGATTTCTTCTGCCTCTTCCCGGTATCCATAAGAGAGCATGGCCTGAAACACCACATAATTGGCTACCAGCCACACAGGGCCAAGCCAGTTGGAGGGATTATTGGTCGCTTCAAGATTAAACATCTTCTCATCCTTTGCCAAAGTGGCGATTCCAAAACTGCTGTGAAATGTATTCTCATCATGATAATGACTGACCAGGCTCTTTGCCTGTTCCTTTGTTGCAAAACCAGCATACATGGGGATAAATCCGGACCATACCCTTATTTTAATGGGAAGGGTCTTCCAGAACACCCCAAGGCCTTCATGGAACCAGTCAAATTTTCTGGTCCTGATATCCACGTCAACAGAATAGAAGAACTGATCCCTTTTATCCCAGCACTCCTCCTGTATGGTCTGTATCAGGACTTTCGCCCGGTTCTCCCACTCAAGGGCCTCACCGCTTTTTCCGGCGTTTTTCAGAACACACCCGTATGCCTGCATTTCCAAAACCATAAATGAATTCAAATATATATTTGCCGTGGAAAACTTGGGACGCCCGAAGGAAGCGGGATCATTGTCCATCCCTATCATAATGTCATCGCACCAGACAAACAGCCCTTTATCTTCCATAAAATAATTTCGGTAATAGCAGTCAAAGTATGCTTTCAGCCCGTCTAAATACTCCCTTGACCAGGAATAATCCCCCTGGTATTCACTGATCAGACGCAACTGCTGGCAAAGAAACGGCTTATGCATGTTCATTTGCACGCCTTCCTTATGCTTCATGTTTAAATAGGGCTCCGGCCACCGGTCAACCTCGATCATCATGGGAATATAGCCATCCTCCAGCTGATGATCCATAAAATTCTTCACATTTCCTCTGGCATGGACCAGAATCTTTTCCTGTAGATCCTCTGAAAAAGAATCCATGATACCGAATAATCCGTAAACCGACCAGTAGGTATCCCAGTCCCATAAATTTCCGTCATAGACACTGCCCGGATCAATAAAGGGATGGCGGATAAATCCATGAGGCTCTTTTAAAAGCCCGTTTACATGACCTGCCACATAATCTTTTATCTCCTGCGCATAACGCATACTTTCCTGATCCATCATCCTGCTTATCCTTTCACCGCTCCTGCTGTCATCCCTTCGATTACCCTTTTGTTCAGAATCATATATAAGATCAGCATAGGAATCACACACATAGACACGGAAGCAAAAATCGCTCCCCAGTTTTTCGCTCCAAATTCATTCTGAAAATACAGAAGACCGGTTTGAACCGTCTTCAGCTTTTGGTCACTGATAAATGTCATGGAAAAAATCAGATCATTCCATTTAAAGAAGAACTGCAATACTAAAACCGTAACAATGGCATTCTTCATCAGCGGTACCACCACATACCACATCAATTTGTAGATACCGCATCCGTCAATCACCGCTGCTTCCATAATCTCATCGGGAAACGACCGAAGATAACCGGTGGTCAAAAGAGTCGACAGAGACAGGCCGAAAGCCGTGTATGTAATGATCAGGCAGAGCCTGCTGTTTAAAAGGCCCATGCCGGAATAAATCTGAAATAAGGGAATCAGGGCAGTTGCCACCGGAATCATGATGCCAAATTCAAAATATTTTCCAACGACCCCCTTAAGCTTCCATCTCATCTTTGTTACCGCAAAACTGACAGTTACCGTAAACAGTACAATAAAGAATAAGGAAACCACCGTACATATGAAGCTGTTTTTAAAAAAAACGTCCATATTTCCTCTTGTCCACGCCTCTATGTAATTCTGGATATAGAAGCCCGAGTTTAACGCATATGCCGGCTTGCTGGTCCACTCACTCTGCTGTTTTAAGGAAGCGGTCAGCATCCAGAACAGCGGATATACTTCGATCACCACAAGACAAACAATGACTAATTTAATTGCAATTGATTTAAATCCTTTTTTCATGCTCGATCTTCCTCCTATTCTTTTACATCAAACCTGCGGATGATGGACGATCCAAATACGCACAGCATGAATATGAACAGCGCAACCACACTTCCGTAACCCACCTTGTTATAGGTGAAGGAAACATTATACATATACATGGACAGGGATCTTGTGGCCGCTCCAGGTCCTCCGTTAGTCAGTGCTGTCGCGGATTCAAACATTTTCACCGTTCCGGAAAAACTGAAAATCAGACAGGTGATGATCATTGCATGCAGCAAAGGGGCCAGAATATGACGAAACAGCTGCAGTCCGCCTGCTCCATCAATTTTCGCCGCTTCGATTACGTCTCCCGGAATATCCAAAAGCGCCCCGTAGAAGATAACGGCATAAAATCCCATGGCCACCCAGATATCCATTACGCACAAGCTTCCCAGGGCCGTTGAAGCCTGGCCGATCCAGGGCTGTACCAGACCGGTCAGACCCAGGGTATCTAAAAGGCTGTTTAACAGTCCATAATTTGGCTGTATCTCGTAAATTTTCTGGAACAGCTGCCCCACTGCCACGGTGGGCAGCACAACCGGAAAAAATACCAGAGTACGGATCACATTCTTAAAACGTTTCAGCCAGAAATAAAACATCAGAGCTAATAAAAGCCCCATACCTACCTGCCCTACCATTACAATGGATATATATTTCAGATTCACAGCCATAGATGCTTTAAAGTTGCTGTCTCCCAGCAGACGCAGGAAGTTGTCAAACCCGCAGAACTCCCATTTCAGCCCCGGAGACCCGGAATAAAACGAGTAATACAAAGACCATATTACAGGCAGAATGACTATGACAGAATAGACGATCAATGCAGGTAATACGAAAATTGCAATTGCCGTTTTATTTTCCAATACCTTTTTCATAGAAAAACCTCCAATCCCTTTCCATTTGACGCTCCCGCATGCCAGACGGACTTAAACAATCCGTTTTGCTGCCGGATTCGGGCCAAGCGGATATTCGCAATCCGCTTCGCTACTTGCTTACAGTGTCCCCGATTTGCGGGGGAGGCCCTGCCCCGCTCCATCGGGCATAACCGAATAGAAGCTATCGCTGCTTATCAGGTGGTGCTTGTACTCCACCTGAATATCTTGATTCGGTTAAAAAAAGGGGTGCTGGATTCCTTTTCAGAACTTCACAGCACCCCGTATCTTATCTTACGGCTTATCAGGCCATCCGACTTATAGAAGTTAAATTCTTACTACTGGCTCATATCCCAGGCTTCCTGAATGGACTTCATGTAATCCTCTGCCGATAATTCACCGGTTAACAAGGTCTGGATTCCGTCTTTTGCCACATTCTGAACTTCATTGCCCATGGTTGCTTCAAACCATGTAAAAGCACTTTCCGCATTGTTGATGGTATCAAGAACCATTTGTGTATAACCACTGGCGCCTTCTGCAGAAACCGTATAATTATACCCCTTTACGCTCCCCTGCAGCTCCATGGCCAGATCGCCCATATTTTCTGCGAAATATTTCATAAACCAGCCGGTCGCCTCATCATAGTTCTTCTGGCTGAAGGAAAGAATATTGCCGCAGTTCATGGAATAACTGCTTTCATCGCTGACATAAGGATCTGCGACGGGCACGTTGAAGAATCCGATTCCGTCTTCTCCTGCCAAATTCTGGGAAGCATCATTTAAGTTGCTTGTAAACCATGAGCCGTTATAGAATATGGCTGCCTGTCCGGTCATGAGCATGGAGCCCGCGGTGTTCATGTCTACGGTATTGACACCTTCACCGAAATATCCGGCTTTTGCCCAATCCTGTATTTTCTGGGCGGCCTTCACGTAATCCTCATCCGTATATTTGGATATTCCTTCATCTGCTTTTGCCATGGCATCAGCTCCGGCAATTCTGACGAGATAAGAATTTAAAAGTCGGGTTGCACCCCATTTATCCGCAGCACCGCACGCGATCGGCTGGATTCCCGCTCCCTTCAGCTTTGCAAGCACAGACTCGAACTCCTCCCAAGTGTTCGGAACCTGGCAGCCTGCCTGTTCAAACAAAGCCTTGTTATACCAAAAGCCTTCCACATTCATTCCAAGAGGCAGATCATAAATATCGTCCGTTCCTGATAAACTTTTCAAAAGAGAGACTGCTGATGGATTCAATGCGTCTTCACAGTTAAAATCCTTCAGCACCTTTGAAACATTTACCAGCTTTCCTGCTTCGATCAGGTCTACAATCGGTTTGCCTGATTCGTATACAAACATATCCGGAAGATCATTGGAAGCCACCAGGGTAGACACCTTCTGTCTTAGGTTATCGGAAGACACCACTTCATAATCCCATGTGAAGTTAGGATTCACCTCTTTCTGGTATTTCTCACAGAGAGCCTTGATCAGCACGCCGTTATCATTGTCTTCCGCCCAGATCGATAAAATTTTCATGTTCTTTGTAAGCTTGGGGTCCTCCGCTGCGCTGGGTTTTCCTGAATCCGCCCCTGCAGCAGGTTCTGTTTCCCCAGAGGCTTCCGTTTTTGCTGCGGATTCCGTTTCTGCCCCAGTCTGTCCGCCGCCATCGGATGCCTGTTTGTTTCCGCAGCCGGTCAATAAGGTCGTCATCATGGCTGCAGCCAGGATTCCTGCTAAAACTTTTCTCTTCATTTACTACCTCCCACATGCTTCATAGTTTTTTGTTTGATAGATACATTTTAACAAGGAACTTCTCCATATACTAGTCAGTCATTTCTTTGTTTTTGTACACTTTTTATATAATAATTATCATTTATATTTTCTTATTGTGTATTTAATCCCTTCTTCTGGTATGTCCTTTATATTCGTTCGGCGTTATACCCTGATACTTCTTGAATATCTCACAAAAATACCGGTAATTATAATATCCCACCTTTTCACTGACTTCCATCACCTTCATGCCCTCATCCAGAAGCTCTTTTGCCTTTTTAATCCTCAAATCCGTTAAATACTTAACATAACTCATGCCCACTTCATTGCGGAATAAAATGCTTAAATAAGCCGGATTCATGTTCACCAGCATGGCAAGCTCATTTAAGCCGATGTTGTCCGCATATTTCTCATCAATAAACTGCAGAAGCTTCTGAATGACACGGTGGCTGCTTCCAACCTTTTTTCCAAGAAAAAGCTCGCTCATCTTACGGATGAGGGACAGGCAGTACAGCCTGCATTCTTCCTCCCCATGGAGTTTTTCCACATCATGATGGGTAATCTGACAGACAGCATCCGGGTTCGTTTCCTTAAAAATCTGGACCAGCATGGACATGATCTTATATATCTCCTGTTTATACTGCTCAAAATCAGGGACCGTTTCCCTCATCACCCGTAAGATTCTATCCATTCCCTCTTCCAGCCCTTCCGCTTTTCCAATAAGCACCATATCCACAACACGGTCTGTCTCACGTATGATCCGGTTATATGCGTATTGGGGCGGATTGTTCCTTTTTTCCACTTCCTGCAGCACTTCCTCAATTTTCTGTATGGTAACCGGCTTATCTATATAATTCACCACGCCCAGGGTAATGGCCCTCCTGGCATATTCAAACTCCGTATAACCGCTGATCACCACATAACTGGCTTCCGGCAGAAATTCCTTGCAGCTTTCGATCAGGGAAAGCCCGTCCAACCCGGGCATCCTGATATCTGTAATGACAATGTCCGGCTTCTGCTCCTGTATGACGTCAAGAGCGTCGATTCCATTGTAAGCATATCCCACCACCTCGCACTGCAGCTTCTGCCGTTCCAGAATCGCTTTGATCCCCTCAACCACGATATATTCATCATCTGCAACCACCATTCGATACATCTGTTATTCCCCCTCTTTTTCTGCATAAAGCGGCACTCTTACGGTGACCTCCGTTCCCGCTCCCGCCTCACTTTCAAAACAGATACCTGCCTGATCCCCATAGAACAAGGACAGCCTCTCCCTTATATTCTTTACTCCGTAGCCTTCATCCAGAAGGTTCATGTCCACAATTCCAACCCCATTATCCTTGATTTTAAATACCATAACTTCCCCGTCAAGACAGCCGGATAAGTGGATGCTGCACCCACCGCCAAGCTTCGGCTCCAACCCGTGATACACCGCATTTTCCACAACCGGCTGCAGAATAAACGTAAGAATTTTCCGGCTGATCAGGGATTCCTCTATCTCAATCTTCAGTTCAAAACGGTTGTGGTAACGCATGTTCTGAAGCTTCATATACGCTTTTATTTTTTCAATCTCAGCACCGACCTCAATCAGCTTTTCTCCTCTGTTCAAGCTCAGCTTAAACGTATCCGAAAGTGCAAGCACCATATCCGCGATCTCATCCGCATGCTTAATTATCGCCATAAAATAAAGGGAATCCAGGGTGTTGTACAAAAAATGAGGGTTGATCTGCGACTGCAGAAGTAAAAGCTCCGCCTCCTTTTCCTTGATTTCAGAATGAAGGAGTTTTTCATGCAGGTCCAGATTATTGTTTACCGTGTTCTTAAACTGGGTGCCGATCTTTCCTATTTCCGTCTCGTCAAACTCCTCTTCAATGCGGAAAGTTCCTTTACTGACCACGTCAATATTCTTTTTCAGCTGTTCCAGAGGAAATGTAATGACCTTGGAAATCCCGTTGACAAACAGGCAGCATATAATCAGCATACCCATACATACCAGCATGGAAATCCAGGCGATATAATTGCTGTCACGGCTTAATTCCTCTCTGGCAATTACATTGACCACTTCCCAGTCACCCTTTTCATTGTGCACTTCACTGAATAAATACTTACCCGTCTCACCTGAAATATAATCCTCCAGAACCTCCTGCTTCACGTCCGTTCCTCCGTGGAAGTAGACGAGATTCCAGTCAGGTCTGCTTACAGACCGGTTCTCGTTCTTATCAAAAATCATATACCGGTTGGTTACATATCCCTCATCCCCTTTTCCAAACGCGGAAAGAAACATGCTTTTTTTAATGTTAAAGACCACATACCCCATGTCTTCCCCATGTTCCGTATTTTTTAAAGCTTTTACCATGGAAAATGTTTCATTGTTATCATCAAACAGCACATTGTACCCGTAAAATACCTCTTTCCCCATTTCCCGGTCCGCCACACCGACCCAGTCCATAGCTAAAATATCCTCATTCTTATGATACTTAAGCATCTTGCCATTCTGCAGGGTCAGCTTGCTGTAAAAATAGATATTTCCCCTTTTATGAATGGTTACCGCACTTTGAATGTATTTATTCTGCTCTGTCAAATCCCTCAGCGTATGATTTAAAACAACATCATCGCGGCTGGAAAAATAAGTACTTTTCTTTTGCTTCTTCGTCATAATTTTTTTAAAATTCTGATTGTTAAGCAGGGTCCTGGAAAGGTCGACTATATTCTGCAGCTGAATGTCGATGATGCTGCCGGATACCTCTAAATTGTATCTGTGGGAATTCTGGTAATTGCGCTCCATGGTCCTTTTTGAAAAAATAAAGGTCATGCTGCCAACCAAAGCCACTGCCAGGATTAGGCAAATCAGCATGGAAATCAAAATCTGATTCTTGATGCTTCTCTTTTTCCACATTTCCTCCAACCATAATTTCCACCGTTTCATAATTCCCCTCTCCGCTTGCTATGCAAAAATAAGGAAGAACCTTAAATCCGGTGCTCCCTTATTTCTCTTTTCTAATGCTTATCCTTACACAATGACCTTAAAATCATTCCGCCCTAAGATTATCTCCTGTTGAAGCTTCTCTTTTGTCAGAAAATCGGTTTTTCCTGCCGGAATGCTGACAGCTTTCTCCTGTCCGGAAAAATTAAACAGGAAATAGATCTGTTTCCCCTGCCAGATCCTGCTTAATACCTGCACTCCTTTTGGAGCTTCCATCTCATCCTTCCATCTGCAGACAGGACCTAACAGTGACTTGAAAAGTGTCCTCCATGCCGGATCTTCCAGATCCGTTCCCACATAACAGGCCGTTCCGTCCCCATAGGAATGTTGGGAAATCACCATAGAGTCCTTCTTATAAGTTTCCTTGTAAGTTCCCAGGGATTCTGCTTCCCCTGCCAGCAGCTCGCTCCACGCTTTGTCCCTAGTTTCCACCTCATCTTCCTCAGATGCCATACAGATGCCCAGTCTGGTCCGGTTGCTGTCAAATACCGGCTCAACCTCCTGCACCGTAACTCCGAATACTTCGTCAAGATGGGCTGGAAGAGGTATGGTATACCCCAGGTTATCCTCATTTTTAACACCGGTCAAAAAGGTGGCGATTAAAATTCCGCCCTGTTTTACATATTCCCTGAGCCTTCTTGCCGTCTCTTTTTTCAGAACAAAGGAGGCCGGAAGCACCAATGCCTTATACTCCTGGAAATCACGTTCAAGGGAAATCACATCGGAATGTATCCCAATACGCTCTAAATTATAATACAGCTTCCCGGCAAAATCCATATAAGAAAATTCAGGCTCATTGACAGGCTTTATCTTCAGTGCCCAATGGCTGTCATAATCCAGCAGAATCCCTACTTCCGAGCAGAAAGATGCTTCTTTTAAAGGTTTCAGCTGGTTTAACACAGCGGCAGTTTCCTTCATTTCATAATACCGTCTTCTAGGAGTCCCGTCTAAATCCACGATTGCATAGTTTAGCTGCTCTGCCCCCGCCGGAAAGCTGCGGAACTGATAGTGTAAAAGTAAATCGGCCCCATTGGCAAATGCCTGAACCACCGCCTGCTTCAATGCGCCGGGTCCGGGCTGCAGCCGCCCCGTCCCGCTCAGCCTGTGGCCTCCGCCGGACATAAATTCCATGACCCAGAATGGCAGGTCAGGCTTCACCCCTCTGCCAAATGCATAGGGGAAGGAATCCACCCAGGCGTCCCGCAGATTGGGATAATAATCAAAGGAATAGAAATCTAACTGTTCAAAGCCTTTAAAATAGTCAATGCTGTTGGTCACAAGTCCCGTTCCATTAGTGGTCACCGGATGGGAAGTAAAAGCCTTCAGAATATCAGCCTGAATGTTTTGAAACTCGATCTGGCTTTCACTGGAAAACCGTTCGAACTCCAGACGGACCGTGGGGTTTTCATAAAAGTCCCGTATCTGGATCTGCGCCCCCGGCTCAATGGCATTGACCGGTGGATTGATCTGTTCAAAGGACCGGTACTCCTGGGACCAGAAGATGGCACCGCTTCTCCTGTTAAAGGTTTCGATCCCGCCGTATTTCTGCTTCAGCCAATCCTGAAACTTCTTCCGGCAGTTTTCGCAGGTACATCTTCCCGTTCCTTCCTGGGCCAGTTCATTGTCAATCTGAAATCCTGCCACATAGGGATTCCTGCCATAATGCTTCCCTACAGCTTCTGCGATGCCGGCACAGGCCTTCCTGTACGCTTCATGATGATAACATCCATGTCTTCTGCCTCCGAAAGGACGTCGAATCCTCCTGTTATCCTGATATAACATGTCCGGCCAGGCTTCCACCATCCACGCCGGGGGGCATGCCGTAGGGGTTCCTACGATCGTACGGATGCCGGCCTGCCCCAGTTCCTCAATCACCGGGTCCAGCCAGGAAAAGTCATATCTTCCTTCCTCGGGTTCCATCCGGCACCAGGAAAACTCCCCCATTCGGACCGTATTGATTCCCGATTCCTTTATCAGCTTTAAATCCCATTTAAGCTCTTCTTTGCTTTTATGTTCCGGGTAATAGGATACTCCATATAACATCGATCTGCCTCCTCAACCTTGCTTTTCACTGCCAAATCTGTTTCTGACTACGGGCATCCAGATGCGCATCTCATCCAGACCCCGGTTATCCCAGGCAAAATAAGGAATCATACGCACCGGGACCGGTTCATAGCCTTCCTCAGAATAATCCTGGTAAAGGGAATTTCTGTCATATTCCGGTCCATTAATTTTCTTTAAAAACGAGGCCCCAAGTCC
>POVV01000947.1_pt1 | contig 13283 bp, 11 predicted proteins | sample 1560271 | NCBI WGS metagenome assembly POVV01 (sample SAMN08337232, study PRJNA429181) | Bioreactor metagenome, whole genome shotgun sequencing project. | biome: cows' rumen and soil; feature: anaerobic; isolation source: anaerobic chemostat enrichment culture, galacturonate as sole carbon... | reverse complement strand
GTAAAATGAGAAGGTGAGTTAGTTACACGAAAGGATCCCATCAAAAAAGAACCATGAAAATTACTCATTGATTTCATCCAACTATAAGCATACAATTACAAGCAATAGCTATTGTATGAAGATGATGCATAAGAAGAAGGTGCTTAAAATGTCAGCGATTTATTTACCCAATTGCAAGTTTACTGCCCACTCCCCGGAAGCCAGCAAGAGAATAAAGAATTATCTCTCAGAGAATTATGATATTCAAATCGGGGGATGTTGCAGGCCCTTTCACAAGCAGCTTACTAGTGATGATACAGTGATTTATATTTGTAATACCTGTTCTGCATTTTGCCTGGAAGGCTCTCCTGCGGAAAAAATAATCTCTGTTTGGGAGTTATTAGCAGAAGACACACACTTCTCTTTTCCAGATTACAACTACCGGAAAATGGCTCTGCAGGATTGCTGGCGTAGCTATGACAATGCCGCTCAACAAAAAGCAGTCCGCAGAATCTTACAAAGAATGAACATCAATATCGAAGAATTAGATGAAAACTACAATAAAACAAGATTTTGCGGAGTTTCGCTCTATGAGCCGCTGCCTAAACAAAATGGAGAATTTGCCCCAAATCGCTTCATTGAAAATGCTGAAGGCCTTTTTATTCCGCATACAGAAGAGGAACAGGCAGCATTAATGAAAAAACACTGCGATAAAATTAACTCCCACGAAGTTGTCTGTTATTGCACTGCCTGTATAAAAGGCATCAATCTTGGCGAAAAAAATGACATTCACTTATTAGACCTCATGTTTGGATTAGAACTTCCCGGATAAGCGGTGCATAAACACCCTTTGTTTTATAGTTCGCGCTCAATACCAGGTTGATTATATCCTCCAGCATGGACGCGGTTCCCTGCAATCCCACAGACGGCACCCCGCTTACAGTAATTTTGTCAAAGACCGGATAGCTATAGCGAAACAGGGGAATGTTCAATTCTTCGCTTATCTCCCTCTCAAAGGAAGATCCAAAAATTAAAATACTGTCACTTTGCCGGATTTTATCATAAATAAGCTCGCCGTTCTGAGCCGCTCGTTCCTCAAAGACGACGACCTCCATGCCGATTTCTTCCGTTAAAAAAGCGTACAATCCGCTGCCATGCACTTTATTCGCGATCACCGCTGCCGGCATGCCATACAGTGTTTGCAGATAATGGGTTACCTGCCGCAACACAGGCTTAATTCCTTCCTGCAGGCCGGCGATTTCAGCCGAAAAATCTATTCCCATTTTTGCGCCGATTTGCTGCAGAAAATGAATGCAGCCAGCAATTCCATAAGGATAATCCACTATAATATAAGGGATGCCGAATACTTTTTCCATATAGGCGGCCAGTTGAGCCCCCCTGTGAAAGACCAGATTCAACTCGGCCTTTGGCGCTTGCATCAGTTGCTCATAACTGTCACAGCCAATGACCGTATTGATGGTAAATTTCCCCTTTATCATTGCGGCAATTGCCGCGATATCCGCCTCCGCCTTATAATCCTCGACGGAAAGGCCCAGCAAATTGACGCTGCGAGGCATTTGTTCCTGCGCCTTCATCTGCCCGCCCAGACTCATCAGCGCTTTTTCGAAGCCCTCATCATCGCCGGCGGCGAAGCCCGGGGCCTCGATGATGACAACAGATTTGGTCAGGTTCAGGGACGAAATAATCCCTTCCAAATCATCACCAATTATGCTTGGCACACAACCGCTGATAAGAATAATTGCCTTGGCTGCAGGATACGCCTGCTCGCAAGCGAGCAGCGCCTTGCGCAATATACTTTCACCGCCGCTAATGACATCTTCATCATATATAACCGTGCTGGCCTGATGGATTTGGTTCAAATGGTTGGTGAGATGATAGTTCATAGTTCCCCAGTTACAGCCGACAACCGAATGCAGCAGAATTACGGTGTCCGCAAGCCCGACGCAGGCCCGGTACGCTCCAAATAAGGAGCAGCCCTCCATTGGCTTCATATTTATCTTGTCCTCCACATTGTAATCCACATCTCGCGCGACGCCAAGCTGTCGTTCTCCGCCAGCAGCGGATAATAATGCCGGCTGTAAGCCAGTTGTGACAACAGCAAATACTTTTTCTCTTTTTTATTTTTTATTTTTCTGGAAAAATTTTCCAGCACCGTTGTATATTGTTCGTAGTCAAGTGGGCGATATTCATGGATTTGTGGCAGCACCGCCGCTCCCAGACCTTCAAATTGAAGCTGGTTGCTGCCGACAATACAATCAGCCTGCTTAAAAATAGAGCGGAGCTCCTGTTCGTCCGGATTGACGGCCAGAACAGCCTTTGAATCGGTTTCCGCCAAGGCGGCGTTAATATTGGCATACATTTTCTGCAGTATATGTTGATCAATGCCTGCGTCATGACTGTATGAATCCGGCAAAAACAGGCAGATGCCGGAAAGCGACATCGAATACTCCCGCTCATACAGCCGGATCAGATCAGGCACTGAACTGATCGCGTGCGTCACCAACACATAGCGGAATTGCCCCAGATATGACCGTACCGCCTGCAACCTGTAAGAAATCTTTTGCCACTCTTCCTGCAGCACTTTTTCCGCCGTCTTTTCCAGTCCAAACTGCCGCGCAATCAGCACATAGAAATCACGGATTCCTTCCGCCCCCTGCCAGTCATCCAGGTTCGGGAAGTGCAGATAGGGTGTCTGAAATCTTTGCTGCATGCGCTGTGCCCAGCGCAGCCGGCGTACAATATTCAGCTCCGCCTGCGGCGCGGCTTCAATTTGCTTCACCGTCGCAGTCGGTAAAAAACAGTTGACCTGAAGTCCTATTGTCTCCAGCTTGCTGCGCACCAAAGCCAGCCTGCCGGCGCCGCCGAAGCCCCAGGCAAAGCTCTCAATATTCACCGTTCCCGGTAAAACCTTTTGCGGCTGCATCACCTGCTCCACCAAAGCATTCAATACCTCAATAAAACCGCAGCCCTGATACTGCACCTTGCTGGCAGCCGTTTTATTGCCCGAGCTTGCCACACGCTCCTGCAGCCGTTTGATGGAAGAATTTTTATTCGGATGGGAAAATGCTTCTGATTGAATATAAATGATTTTTGCTTTCGCATAAGACTGTATCTGGCTGACAATGCCGCCAAGGTCGTCATTGATGACCGCTGAAACGCAGGAAGAAATCACCGCAATTAAATCCGGTTTTTTAGCGGCGTCCAGAGCCTGAATTGCTGTCCGGAGCTTTTCCTCGCCACCGAAAACAATATCGTCGCTGGTCAAATTGGTGACTGCCAGCTTATAGCTGGGAGAAAACCGCGTCCGTGCCGATGTCCGGTAATGAAAGCCGCAGCCAACCGGCGCATGCAGGATTGGCTGCGCGTTTTGAATTTCCGCAATGGCCGCCAGGCTGCCGGAAATTTTTCCGTTGACCCCATAACGGTGCAATAGCTCGATCGGTTTGATCCCTAAGAACGCACAGTCCTGATAATAGTCCCTCATTGCATACCCCTACTTTTTTCTAATAATAAGCCATAATCTCGCCAGCAATAACCGGCCAACCTCAAAATTGCAAAAGACGCCCGGAAAGGGCGTACCAAAGATGAGGCTCATCGTTTTTAAGCTTCACACTTTTTAGCACACCCTTACAAGACAGCGACCTGCCCGGTTTCCTATCAGAATTTGAATTCCGCCCCTAACACAAAGCTCCGGCCCGGAGCCGGCATATAGACCCGATGATCATTTGTCACATTGCTGGATAAAGCTACCGGCATATAATACAGATCAAACAAATTATTTACCTTGGCAAATATTGTCGTCTCCTTATTCACCCGGTAATTGGCGCTGACATTCCAAAGCCAGTAGCTCTCTTCCGGAATATACTTCCAATTGTTTGTTTGAAACACTGTCGTTGGTATAATGTCAAAACGCCCAACTCCCTGAATACCGATATCGTATTTATCCTGCCAGTATGTCAGACCGACTGTCGCCTGCCGTTTGAAAAAACGAATAGCTGCCGTTTCATCTTCCGGGTTCATTGTGGCAAAGCCGATGCTTCCGTATAGATTTTTTGCCAGCTCCGTAGTGTAATTGACCTCGAAACCGGTTGTGCGAACCGTCCCCGGAATATTCCAGTAATAAGAAGGATTTGATACTGAGCCTGTCCCTCTTGCCGCAATAGCATCTGTCTCACTTCTCCGGTATACATCGGCCTGCAGATTTGATTTTTTATTAATTCGCCAGTTGATACCAAATTCATCTGTGCGGCCGCTGGCCGGTTTTATATTGGGATTAGCCAGATAGGCACCGCCATTGCCATATATTTGCGCCGCCGTTGGCGTTTGATAGAAGCCGTTGGAACTGGCATACATATTCAGGTTGTCACTTGCCGTATAGCCCAGATTGTAGCTCATAATCGTTTTTCCCTGAAAATCATCGGGCATTGTATGACGTACACCGGCGGTAAATTTCCATTTATCGTCCAGCTGCAATTCATTCTGCAAATAGGCGGCCTTCTCAACGATTGTTGGATTGGCAGTCACGCCATTATTAAAATCCGATCGCGTGTATTCCAGGCCTGCGGCCAGCCGGTTTCTGTCATCAAGCTGCCGGTAGTAGCGATTGCTGATGTTCCAGGCATCGTAATTGCCAATTTCCTTGGTGGTTGAGTATGTATAGCCTTGGGCAGGATCACTTGCATTCTTCCAGCCGGAAACAGTGCGGCCTGTTCGCCAGCTGCTTAACGTTCCGTGATAGATAGCGAACTGATTGCTCTCAGTCTGGTCATCATTGCGGTAATCAACAATGTAGGTAAGCCCGCTTACATTGAGATACCCGTTCCAGGGCAAAATCTCATTTCCGTAAATCCTGGCCCAATCCATATCCTGACGATAACGCTGATATTTTACGATAACATCCGTATTGTCGTTCGCCCGATAGCCGTACTTTACATTTACATTATGAGCATCCAGCCCTGACGGATTTTTGCGGCCAGTCCCATCGGAAAAAGCGCCGCTCTCTCTTTTATCCCCGCTAACCGACCAGTAGCTATGCTTGCCGTCCGTGCCGCTGCTTGACAGAGTGTAGGAAGTATGTCCGTTATCGCCCACCGTGTATTTGATGCCTGACTCTTGTACAGGTTCGGTGATTTTCCCGTAACGCTTCGTGATGATATTGACAACGCCGCCAACCGCTTCAGCGCCATAAAGCTAGAGGCTGAGCCCCGCAGCACTTCCACACGTTCAATATCTGTCATATTATAACTGAGTGCGTTCGCCCTATAGGAGCTTCCCAAATTCTGGCGCACACCGTCAACAAGAACAACTACCTTGTTCGATCCCCGCATGGTCGGCGCCGTTTCGCCCGATATCTCATAGCCGATACCATTCGCATAAAGCGGAGTAGTAAAGCCCGGCACCCGTTCCAAAATCTCATATAAGCTTTTATAATGATTTCTTTCGATTTCCGCACCGGTGATAACCACCATGCCTGTATTGTTTTTTGAGAATTCCACCGGAGTGGCCGTCGCCGTGACGACCACCTGTTCCAGGATAAAAGTCTCTTCCGGCGCCGCATAAACACCGGCGGACAAAGCCATTGTCACCAAACCGGCCAGTAAACCAATCCGTTTCTTTTTTAACCTTGCCTGCATCGTTCTTACTCCCCTTTATTCGCACCCAAGTTCTGCAATCAAATTAGAAGGTGTATTCTACACCCAGCATAAAATTACGGCCAGGCTTGCTATAGTATCTTGGCTCATCATATTTAGAATCCCATTCAGGTGTAAACATATAGAACTTATCAAACAGATTATTTACCTTAGCCCACACTTTAACCGTTTCATTGACACGATAATTGCTATAAAGATTCCATACCCAAAAGTCCGGCTGCGGCAATTTCTTTCCACCGGTAATTAATGCGTTTGCTCTTGCAATATCATACCGTCCGAGACCAGTGATACCAATGTTATATTTTTCTTTTTTATACTGCATATCAACGCTATAGGTATCCCGTGCCATATTCGAAATTAAATTTTCCCGATCGGCAATCAGATGATGATAGCCCAACGTTGTCGTGACATATTCGCCCATTTTTTTTACCAGATTAACCTCTACGCCTTTAATATGCAGCGGATCTGTTACATTTTGATAAACGTTGACAGAATTGCTGCCATCTGTACCGATCTTAACAGCGCTGATTGAATCTTTTTGCTTCCTGTCATAATATGCTACATCAAAATAGGTACTGTCATCCAGCTTGAATTTTGCCCCAATCTCATTCGCAGTACCTGTCTGCGGCCTTAAATCATGAGCGGGTAGATATATATTTGAACCAGTTTTATATCCATGCATCCAACTAAAGGTCGGATAATTCATATAATCCTTGGAAGAAACATAGATCATTGCACGATCATCAAAGGAATAACCTAAATCAACACTTGGTAAGATTTTGTTCCTGGCTATATTCGGCGCCGCGTACCGAATACCGGTAGTAAGCTTTACCTTATTGGTGATAGTCCACTCATCCTGTACATAAGCTGAGTTCTCTTTTAAAGTATATTTTCCTTGAAGATTAGTACCGTAGAGTGACGGTAAGCCTTCAAAAGAGCTATTGTACATTTCGACACCGGCGGCCAATCTATGCTGGTCTGTCAACTGATTATAATATCTATTGGTTATTGACCATGTTTTTGACCGTGACTTTTCCGACCAGTTTGACGTATTAGGGCGATCACCCGCTAATACTTCCCTGTCATTCAGCATTGAGCCCGTGTAAATGGCCAGGCTGTTGCTCCATTTATCATCCACTGCTCGGGAATTCCAAATCGCTGTTATTGTATTGTACCTGAAAATACCGTCAGCGGGTGAGTCAAAGCCGCCGCCGCGACCTTCCACATAGGTTTGATCCTGATCATGATTGACATACTTAAGGATAAGATCATTGGTGTCATTCAGATGAATGCCATATTTCAGATCGAACTCCAGCAGATCGGCATCCTGCGGCCTATTACGGCCATTGCCATCCCGGTAATCTCCCTGGTGGCGTTTAAGCGCCGACACAGACCAGAAGCTCTTGCCATCATCGCCAAAAGAATCGATTTGGTTAGTCAGTGTATGGTAACTGCCGCCGGAAAGGCTTAACTTCGTCTTAGGAGTGGTATAACTCTTTCTGGTGATAATGTTGATAACACCACCGACAGCTTCCGCCCCGTACAGCGTGGAAGCCGTCCCCTTCAATACTTCAATCCTTTCAATATCCTCGACGTTCCTGATTGCATTGCCGGAATAAAATCTGCCACCCATATCCTGCTTAACGCCATCAATCAAGACAATTGTTTTATTTGTACCGCGCATATAGGGCTGGGTATAGCTTGATACTTCAAAGCCAATGCCATTGCCAGCCATAAAACCACCATAACCGGGAATGCTTTCGAGAATTTCCTGCAAATTTTGATAATGCTTAGCCTGGATTTCTTCACGGGTTATGATGTTTACCGCCGCATTAGTTCTCATGATTGAGGACACCGGCGTTGTTGTTGCCGTAACTACTATTTCCTCCAATTTGAAAGGTTCGGCAGCTTCCTGGGCGGCTGCCGCGCCGGCGCCGCTTGCCGCCGCGCTGCAAGTCAATAGCGAAAGTAAAATCATTTTCTTAAGGTTGCGTTTACACTGCACTATGGCACACTCCTTACCAATCGTCCAATTTACTTACCGCTTTTTCCACGCAATGATCTGGCCACAACCATGAATAGAAAATAAGCATACCTCCGCCTGTAGCTAACAGTGAAAGCATGCTTATCCAACAATAAGTCAGCGTTAAATATCTTAACGCTAAACAATATTCTCATTTCTGCATTACTTGCCCTGTCGATCGCAGGCAAAAGTAATGAGGAGTAGGCAGTTCTTCTGACTTAAGTTCATCGCCTTTTTTCGCCTTCCCAGAAAACTCCAGTGACATATTGAAAAAAGACTCCCTCTTACAGCAGCGGGACTGTATCGGATTTGCACCGATTTCTCTATTAAGCCTGTACGGCACCTATTCCCATAAGTATTCAATTAGACTATATTCGACCCTCGGTCTATTTTTATTCTATAATGCTCACTTTACTATTGTCAAGATTATTTTTACTTCCCCCGTATAAAATACCATTAATAAAAAATCGCAGCATGCGAATTACCCTAAATTCATATAAACTTTTCCGTTCAAATAATAAATCATCACTATTATTACTGTCATATTTGCCACTGATAATCATTTGACGATAATAACCACGGATGAAATGCATCTGTACTTCAAAAATATAAAAAATTTCATTTCTGCTTAAGTCATTGACTTTAGCCAATACTTTACTATACAGTCCGTCATATAATGCAGTCAGTCGCCGTTTTTCTTCCATCACCTCTTGCTTTTCGCACTCGCTGTTAATTATGTCTTCATATTCCAGCAATTGTATCAGCAAGTAGTGATCCTTAATATATTTGTCAGTCATTTTGATGACAAAACCTCTGAATTCCACGCCATCCATAGGTCCTACCTGTTCAAGCTCAGCGATAAAATCTTCCACCAATTCCACGTGCAGCTTATGTAAAATACTCAGATACAAGGAGGCTTTTGATGTAAAATAATAAAAAACCATTGATTTTGCCATTTGTGAAGCATTCGCTATATCTTCGACACGCACCGCATCGTAATTATTACTTTTGATCAAATCCATAGCGGCTTCTAGAATTTGCTCTCTTTTTAAGGCCCGTTTACTATTAGACATATCTCTAACCTCATTTGTATAAATTTTAGCATAGAGTAAAAATGCAAGATTTCCGCATAATCCTTTTTACATTATATCATAAAATTAAATCCTAAAAATTACTCCCCCAACACAAGCTCTCCTTCTGCCGTGTATTGACGCAGCAAAAAAAGATACCGGACGGCGAACGCAAAGTGCCAATCATCTCTACGCCACTGAACCGGTATCTTTTTTTGCGCCAAAACGCCCCGCACCTGGTAATCTAGAGACAACCTCTATAAAAGATATGTACCTTACCTGCATCATCTTTTTCAACTAAAGCCCGCACCTTAAAAACCTGTTCAATGAACTGCAGGGTTAAAACCGCTTCGGTTCTGCCAAAAGCGACAATCCTGCCGTCTAATAAAAGATACAGCTTATCGCAATACTGAGCCGCCATGTTTAAATCATGCATGACTGCCAGAACTTCCGTATTCAGGCTTTTTACAATATCCAGCAAATGAAATTGATAATAAATATCTAAATGATTTGTCAGTTCGTCTAACAGTAGGGTTTTTGGCCTGCCGGCCAGTACTCTGGCAATCATGACGCACTGTTGCTCGCCGCCAGACAGGTTAGTATAACTTCTTTCTTCATAATTGCTTAAACCTACCATTGCCAGCGCGTCTCTGGCAATTTTATAATCCTCCGCATTATCCAGCTCCATCGGCTTTTTGTAGGGTGTTCTACCAAGCAGTACCAAATCAATCACTTTAAAATCAAAGGCCAGCTGCATCGTCTGCTTCATAACACCCAGTTGTTTCGCACTTTCATTTATAGCAATACTATCCAGTGAAATTCCGTCCAAATAAATGTCGCCCCGCGTTCGCTTAAGAGCGCGATAGATTGTTCTCAAAACAGTCGACTTGCCACTGCCATTGGGACCGATTAAGCCGACAAACTCTTTATTCATTAACGCTAAGTCGATCGACTCCAGGATTTCCGTATTGTCAATCGACACACCTAAATTTTTTAAAACGATTTCCATTAGCTATCACCATATCCATACTTTTTACTAAGCATCAAATATAAAAAGAACGGTCCACCGATTAGCGAAGTCAAAATACCAATTGGCATTTCGGTGTTGGCCAGCACCGTCCTGGCGAAGACATCACACCAGACCATATAAATTGCTCCGCTAACAATGGCTACCGGCAGCAGTTTAATATGGTTATTACCATAGATAATCCGCACAATATGCGGTATGACTAAGCCAACAAAACCAATAATGCCTGCCATAGCAACAATGGAACTGATGAGTATGGCAACGAACAGCAAATAAATCTTGCGCTTATTTTCCAGTTGTATCCCTAGAATAACAGCCATCTCATCCCCTAGCAGCGAAGCATTCAAAATACGGTATTGATAAATAAAATACAGGCAGCACAAAACAAGCAGGACAAAAGTTAAAGGTATCCCATCCCAGGAAGTTCGGGCCATACTGCCCATAATCCAAAAGGTTGCATTTCTGATACCCTCAATATCCTTGGCCATATACACAATCATGCTTGTACACGCACTGCAAATAGCGTTTAATGCCGTGCCTGCCAATATCAGTTTTGTCGTATTTCTGCTGCCGGCAGCGCTAAAGGTAATGGCAAAGACGGTAAAGGTCACCGCTACCGCCCCCAGAAAGGCGCCGATAGAAACGCCATAGATACCGAACATACTGAAAGACCCTAAAATGATGCTCGCGGTCGCTCCTAAAGCCGCACCTGAGGAGACACCTAAAATATAGGGGTCGGCCAACGGATTACGAATAACCGCCTGCATGACAACTCCGCCAAGAGCCAAACCGCCGCCGCAGATAATTGCCATAATAATGCGCGGCAAACGTAAATCAAAAATAACATCGTATTGTACCGATGCCAATAGTTGCAACGCTGCCGGCGTATTTATGCCAAAACTTTGATAATACAACATCCGGGCAATATCCTGAAAACTGATTTCCACAACACCAAAGCTAAGTGATTGCACCGCCGATAAAAGCAACAATACGGTAAGTGCCGCTAAGGTTACGGCTAATTGAAACATTTCTTTGTTCAGCATAAAGCATTCTCCAATTATTCCAAAAGCGTTAATCTGTTACTGCCGCTGCTTACTAATAAAAGCGTGTAATTTTTCTACCGCCTCGATCGTATGAAAACTGCCACAATAAAACGCCCGATATTCAACCACAAAAAAGTTATTATTTTTCACAGCATTTACATTTCTGAGAACTGCATTATTCTTCAACCGTTCAATACTCGCTTGCGCCGGTCTGCCCTGCATATCGATAAGCATAATCATATCCGGGTTCTTTTTTACTAAATATTCAATGCTTTGCCTGCCGCCCATATCCAGCGATTTGCCGCCTGCCTGCCAGATGATATCTGCCGTCAGATCGCTGTAACTGCGTTCAAAATATTCATTGCCATATACATATTGTATGGTTACCGCTGTCGGTCTAGCTTCCTCCGGCAAATCACGGGTTTGCCGCTTTATTTTATCAAGACGGCTTTCCAAACCGGCAATTCTATCGTTTGCCTCATTTTCAATCGCAAAAATTCGCGATATATTCCTTAAATCCGTAATAATATTGTCCACAGTGCGCAAGCCTGACACTCCGGTGGGAACGGTATTGGACATAGCATATGTATGAATCCCTTTCTCCTGCCAATAGGTCACAGTGCCTAACGCATCATCACCAAACAGCGAACCCCAGCCAATGACAAAGTCCGGTTTTTGCGACAGCACCGTTTCCTTGGACGGATATGCATGATTTTCTGTTACTTTGTACAGCTTTGCATATTCTTTTTCATAAGGCTCATACCGTCCACCGCCGTCCGCTGCCACAGCAATGATTTTGTCCTGCAGGCCTAAAAAAATCAAATTATCTATGACCGGCGCCGACACTGCCAGTATTCTTTGCGGCGCCTGATTAAAGACCTGCTGAATCAACTTGCCTTGACCGGCGTAGCCGTCATAATTATTAACAATAAGAGGATAGCCCTCTCCATAATTATTGACTGCCTTTGCCTGTCTATGGCTGCAGCCGCCGGCAAACAGGGTGCATATTACCAAAAAGGTAGTTATTCTTTTTATAAAAGTGTATTCTACTTCCAGCATGAGGTTGCGTTTACACCGCAATATGGCACACTCCTTACCATCGTCCAAATGACTTACTGCTTTTTCCACGCAATGATCTGGCCACAACCATGAATAGAAAATAAGCATACCTCCGCCTGTAACAGCGAAAGCATGCTTATCCAACAATAAGTCAGCGTTAAATATCTTAACGCTAAACAATATTCTCATTTCTGCATTACTCGCCCTGTCGATCGCAGGCAAAAGTAATGAGGAGTAGGCAGTTCTTCTGACTTAAGTTCATCGCCTTTTTTCGCCTTCCCAGAAAACTCCAGTGACATATTGAAAAAAGACTCCCTCTTACAGCAGCGGGACTGTATCGGATTTGCACCGATTTCTCTATTAAGCCTGTACGGCACCTATTCCTGTAAGTATTCAATTAGACTATGTTCGACCTTTGGTCTATTTTTATTCTATAATTCCATCTTTCCTCTTGTCAAGATCATTTTTTACTTTTCCCATATAAAAGGTCATCAGGAATTCGTATTTTAGAAATCTTCTCTACCACGCCTGCCAAACCCCATATGACGGCCTGCAAAACCATGCGCGTGCGGCCCATGTCCGTGAAAATCAGGTTGTTCGCCGCCAAGTGTTTCTTTTAACGTAGCAATAATGCGGTCTAGATACCCAGCCAAATTTTCTTGTTCCTCTTTGTTCAAGCATTGGAACATTTCGTCTGCTGCGAGTTTTTGGACATGCCGCTGTTCATTCTCAGCAGCCACCTTTGCCCCTTCATTTGTTAACTTGATATCCATGGCGCGCTTGTCTTCAGCGGAGGGTGTGCGGGTGATATAACCGTTTTGTTCCAGTTTAGTCAATAATTCTCCCAAAGATTGTGGTCGTATGCCAAGTAAATACGCGAGTTTCTTTTGGCTCATTTCCGGTTGCATCTTGAGCAAAGACAGAATTCGGCCTTGCCCGCGATAAGGATCATGAAGATGGCTTGCCCCCATCTGATGGTGCTTTTGCATGAATAAACGACTAAGCATGATGAATCTTTCAGTTAAGCTGATATTTTCTTTTTCCATACTTATCTGCTCCTTGTATTTTATTAAGGTACCTTAAATATATAATAAAGGTACCTTAATAATTTGTCAATATCTTTTCCCTGGAAAATAACGTTATAATTAGCTTGCTATATAAAAAAACGCTCATCACAGCTAAAATGGCTGATTGAGCTTTTTGACATATAAATAATTCCTACTATAGCCCCTAGAAAATAGTTTTCTATCCATCGTCTCACATTCCAAATTTACTGGCTAAGGAACCTATTGGAATCTGCCGGAGCATCTGACCGTTCGCTATTGCTATAACTGCGAAGTTGAGACGCAACTGTAATAGTGTAGCTTTCAAACATTGAAGCATATCCCTGTCGCTGACTCATACGATGTT
>POVV01000945.1_pt1 | contig 13313 bp, 14 predicted proteins | sample 1560271 | NCBI WGS metagenome assembly POVV01 (sample SAMN08337232, study PRJNA429181) | Bioreactor metagenome, whole genome shotgun sequencing project. | biome: cows' rumen and soil; feature: anaerobic; isolation source: anaerobic chemostat enrichment culture, galacturonate as sole carbon... | reverse complement strand
TGGGAGCTGAACTATGTTGCTTTAGACGGCAATATCGGCTGTATGGTTAACGGTGCGGGCCTGGCAATGGGCACCATGGACATCGTGAAGCTTCACGGTGGCGACCCGGCTAACTTCCTTGATGTTGGCGGTGGTGCAACCAAAGAGCGCGTGACCGAAGCCTTTAAGATCATCCTCTCTGATGAAAAAGTTAAAGCCGTATTCGTCAATATTTTTGGCGGCATTGTTCGCTGTGATTTAATTGCTGACGGCATTATTGGTGCAGTGGGAGAGGCTGGCATCAACGTTCCTGTGGTAGTACGTTTGGAAGGTAATAATGCTGAGCTTGGGGTGAAAAAACTGAGTGAAAGTGGATTGAATATTATCGGCGCATCCAGTTTAACTGATGCAGCCCAACGGGTTGTTGCTGCTGCGGAGGGGAAATAATGTCCATACTTATTGATAAAGATACTAAAGTTATTTGTCAGGGTTTTACCGGAAGTCAGGGCACGTTTCACTCACAGCAAGCGCTTGATTATGGCACTAGACTTGTCGGCGGTGTGACGCCGGGCAAGGGCGGAACAGAACATTTAGGCCTGCCGGTATTTAATACTGTGCGTGAAGCCGTTGTTGCCACGGGTGCGACTGCATCCGTCATTTATGTTCCGGCCCAGTTTTGTAAAGACTCGATTCTTGAGGCCGCAGATGCCGGTATTAAACTGATTATCTGCATTACCGAAGGGATCCCTACGCTGGATATGCTGACGGTTAAAGTCAAAGTTGATCAACTGGGTGTAAGAATGATTGGGCCAAACTGCCCGGGCGTTATTACCCCCGGAGCCTGCAAAATTGGCATTATGCCCGGTCATATTCATCAACAGGGTAACGTCGGCATTGTCTCTCGTTCAGGGACTCTGACTTATGAGGCGGTGAAACAGACCACGGATGCCGGTTTTGGGCAATCGACCTGCGTCGGTATTGGTGGTGATCCTATTCCGGGATCCAACTTTATCGATATTCTGAAACTGTTTGAACAAGATCCACAAACTGAAGCCATTGTGATGATTGGTGAGATTGGCGGTTCGGCAGAGGAAGAAGCGGCTGCTTATATTAAGAATCATGTAACTAAACCAGTTATTGGCTATATTGCCGGCGTTACTGCGCCAAAAGGCAAGCGTATGGGCCATGCCGGTGCGATTATCGCCGGTGGTAAAGGTACCGCAGATGAGAAGTTTGCGGCCTTGGAAGCGGCTGGGGTCTATACGGTTCGCAGCCTGGCGGATATCGGTGACGCAGTAAAAAAAGCCTTGGGCAGTAAGTCCCATGCTGCCAAAAATGTATCTGCCGAAGTTAATTAATTTGAGTTAAAGCTGTTTATTTAAGAAAGCCGCGAAAGCGGCTTTTTTTATCGGCAAATAACAGGGGAGGGGAGATAAAGGTGTTGTTTTTATGAGCAATCAATAGCAATAAATTCTTCAGTCCTTAATATTCTTTCTCTGCCGGTCGCTTTTATCTCAATGCCCTTAATTATGATAAATGGAATAAAATGTTATTTGCGTGTTAATGAAAAGTGATTGATGTTGCTAAGTTACGGTAATCGACTATATTATTTAGCAGATATCGTCAAAATAGCAGTTAAACCCAATTGAAAAATTATGAATCTATGGTGTAATTAGCCAAACTTGTTCTGGATCATTTTATTGGGATGTGTGTTACGTGGTAATTTTGATTTGAGTTCACAATTCTAGTTTTATTGTGAAATACCTATTTATTGTAAGGGATTAGAGGCGTAGTATTCGAATTGTTATAAAGCGGTTCGATGTAATGGCATAATTTGTTACCAATGGATAGCAGCGTTTGCAGTTCAAAATAGAGCACTACCATTAGAATAGTCGAGTTAACGAATTTTGCTTGATGTTTGATTTATTAGAAATTTTAAGGCACTCATCTTTGGTGAGTATGGTGTAAGGCTTTGGGTATACCGGATGTATAATTATCTCCCCAAAAGCCTTCCTGTGAGGAGCAAGGAGTCAAGATGTTTGATGTCGTCGAACTATCACGATTGCAGTTTGCCTTGACGGCAATGTACCACTTCCTTTTTGTCCCGCTAACGCTGGGTATGGCGTTTTTGCTGGCAATTATGGAGTCGGTATATGTGCTGACTGGTAAGCAAGTCTATAAAGATATGACCAAGTTCTGGGGCAAGTTATTTGGTATTAACTTTGCACTGGGGGTCGCTACTGGTTTAACCATGGAGTTCCAGTTTGGTACAAACTGGTCTTATTACTCTCATTATGTTGGAGACATCTTCGGTGCGCCGCTGGCTATCGAAGGTCTAATGGCGTTCTTCTTAGAATCAACGTTAGTCGGTCTGTTCTTCTTCGGTTGGGATCGTCTAAGTAAAGTTCAGCACTTGGTTGTCACTTGGTTTGTTGCGTTAGGTTCTAACCTTTCTGCACTGTGGATCCTGGTTGCTAACGGCTGGATGCAAAACCCGATTGCGTCAGAATTTAACTATGAAACCATGCGTATGGAAATGGTCAGCTTTGCCGACCTCGTTCTGAACCCGGTTGCTCAGGTTAAATTTGTACATACCGTTTCCGCTGGTTATGTTACGGGTGCCATGTTCATTTTGGGCATCAGCTCGTACTTCCTGCTGAAAAAACGCGATATTGGTTTTGCAAAGCGTTCATTTGCGATTGCTGCCTGCTTCGGTCTTGCTTCTGTACTCTCCGTTATCCTGTTAGGCGATGAATCTGGTCGTGAACTGGGTGATGTGCAGCGCGTTAAGTTAGCTGCTATTGAAGCTGAGTGGGATACCCAAAAGGCACCTGCTGCATTTAACGTAATTAGTATTCCAAATCAGGAACGGATGGAAAACAACTTCTCCATCGAAATTCCGTATATGCTCGGGATCATTGCGACCCGTTCACTGGATACGCAAATTACCGGTATTAAAGATTTAGTGGTTGAGAACGAACTGCGCATTCGTAATGGTATTACCGCGTATCAAATGTTAGAGAAACTGCGTTCAGGTGATAACGATCCGGCAGTTCGCGATACGTTTGATCAAACCAAAAAAGATCTTGGCTTCGGTATTCTGTTACAAACTCAAGCTAAAGATATTAATAATGCGACTGAACAAGAAATTAAAGCTGCGGCTCTGAGTACCATTCCAGAAGTTGCTCCGCTTTATTATTCATTCCGTCTGATGGTCGCCTGTGGCTTCTTAATGCTGCTGATTATAGGCTTGGGCGTTTGGAACGTTGCTCGTAACCAGATTGGCGAAAGAAAATGGCTGCTACGCATGGCATTGTTCGGTATTCCATTACCTTGGATTGCCGTTGAAGCTGGCTGGTTTGTCGCAGAGTATGGCCGTCAACCATGGGCAATTGCCGATACATTACCGGTAGCTGCTGCGACATCTTCGCTGACAACGGGTGATATATGGTTCTCGATCATTCTGATTTGCGGGCTGTATACGCTGTTCCTCATTATTGAAATGTTCTTAATGTTTAAATATGCACGTCTGGGGCCAAGCGCTCTGAAAACAGGACGTTATCATTTTGAGCAGAGTAGTGCTTCAATAGCGCAAGAAACACGGTAAACAGGAGTCCAGACATGTTAGATTACGATACATTACGATTTATCTGGTGGCTGTTAATTGGCGTGTTGCTGGTTGGTTTCGCCATTACCGATGGTTTTGATATGGGCGTAGGTATTTTGGTTCCTATTATAGGTAAGACCAATACTGAACGCCGTATTATGATCAACAGCATTGCCCCCCACTGGGACGGCAACCAGGTATGGCTAATTACCGCTGGTGGTGCGCTGTTTGCAGCTTGGCCAATGGTTTATGCTGCGGCATTCTCCGGTTTTTATGTTGCAATGATTCTGGTTCTGTCGGCTTTATTCTTCCGTCCGTTAGGCTTTGACTATCGCGGTAAGATTGAAGACCAGCGCTGGCGCAGCATGTGGGATGCGGGCATCTTTATTGGTAGCTTCGTCCCGGCATTAGTTTTCGGTGTCGCTTTCGGTAACCTGTTACAGGGTGTACCTTTCAGCGTTGATAACTTAATGCGCGTGACATATAGCGGTAACTTCTTCCAATTGCTGAACCCGTTTGCCCTTATCGCTGGCGTTGTTAGCCTGATGATGCTGGTTACTCAGGGTGCTGCATGGCTGCAAATGAAAACCACGGCTGAACTGCGTTTGCGCGCTCGCGCCGCAACACAAATCAGTGCTCTGGTTGTGATGTTAGCCTTTGCCGCTGCCGGCGTTTGGGTTGTCTACTATATGGATGGCTTTATTATTACGTCCGTTATGGACCACACTGCACCATCAAGCCCGCTGACTAAAGAAGTTGCTCATCAGGCTGGCGCATGGCTAGTTAACTATAATAACTATCCAATTTTGTGGGCTGTACCTGCATTAGGCGTAGTTTTACCTCTGCTGACGATTATTTCTTCACGCTGCAATAAAGGTGGATGGAGTTTCTTATTCTCCTCTTTAACGATTGCATGCGTTATCTTCACTTCAGGTATCACTATGTTCCCATTCGTTATGCCATCAAGCCTGGTGCCTGATGTGAGCCTGACAATGTGGGATGCGACTTCTAGTCACCTGACATTAACCGTCATGACCTTTGTTGCGTTGATATTTGTTCCTATCGTGTTGGGTTATACGATTTGGAGCTACGTCAAAATGTTTGGTCGTCTTGATAAGAAACATATCGAAGACAACCACGCTGCACTGTATTGATATCAACATTAGGAGCATAAAAAATGTGGTATTTTGCCTGGAGTCTTGGAACGTTACTTGCCTGTGCTGCCGGTATCATTGGTGCCGTTTGGTATGAGACCAATAACGGGGATAAAGACTAAATATAATGGGTACTGTGTTTAATAAACTGTACGCTATTATGGATAAGGGCCCGATTCGGGCCCTTTCTTTAATCTTAGCGTTTTCGATGGCGTTCTGTGTTTTCTGGGAGCCTGCGCAGTTTGCGGCTAAAACCAGTGACATCGCCGTCTGGCAAAGCTTTGCCATTATGTGGGCTGTCTGTACCGGTATTATTCACGGCGTCGGTTTTCGACCGCATAAAACACGTTGGAAGGCATTTTTTACACCTCTTCCGGCAATTGCGATCCTGATCGCAGGTTTAGCCTACTATTTATCATAAGCTACTTCTCGATTAGCAAAAATAATGGTCAGTTTTCCTAACTGAGAATTATTTTTGCTCTCATCCATTCTTCCCATTCCCAAGAGGTTTGCTCTTGCGTATAGTATCAGTCGGTTAGTTATTAAGTTAGACTGGATATATTGTGAGTAACTTGCTATTCCAATGGCCCGTCCGGGTCTATTTTGAAGATACTGACGCCGGTGGTGTGGTTTACCATGCGCGTTATGTAGCCTTCTATGAAAGAGCGCGCACAGAGATGCTGCGTCAATACAATTATAATCAGCAACAATTGCTGAGTGAGCATGTCGCTTTCGCTGTCCGCCGTATGTCCGTTGAGTATATTTCTCCTGCCCGTCTTGATGACATGCTGGAGATTGAAACTGAAGTGGTCGCTATCGGGGGCGCATCCCTTACGTTTGCACAACGCATCTTTGACCAAAATGGTAAATTACTTAGCCAGGCCGATGTGTTAGTAGCATGTGTTGATTCACACCTAATGAAGCCAACGAAACTTCCTAGGTCTATTGTCGCGGAGTTAAAGAAGTGACTGACATGAATATCATGAGCCTGTTTTTAGAGGCTAGTTTACTCGTTAAATTTGTAATGCTGATTCTGGTCGGATTCTCGATCGCATCTTGGGCTATCATCATCCAGCGCACGCGTATTCTCAGTACGGCAAGACGCGAAGCTGAAGCCTTTGAAGATAAATTCTGGTCGGGCATTGATTTATCTCGCCTGTATCAAGAAAGCAGTGCCCGTCGTGATGAGTTAGGCGGATCTGAACAAATTTTCTATTCTGGTTTTAAAGAGTTTGCTCGTATTCATCGCGCAAATAATCATGCACCAGAGGCCGCGATTGAAGGTGCTACGCGTGCTATGCGTTTGTCACTAAATCGTGAGCTTGAAAACTTAGAAAATCACATTCCATTCCTCGGTGTAGTAGGGTCTATCAGCCCGTATATTGGTCTGTTTGGTACCGTATGGGGAATTATGCACTCCTTTATCGCCTTGGGTGCAGTAAAACAGGCTACCTTACAAATGGTAGCACCCGGCATCGCCGAAGCTTTGATTGCAACAGCCATCGGTCTGTTTGCTGCAATCCCTGCTGTAATGGCTCATAGTCGCCTGAATCTGCGCGTTGTTAAGCTTGAGCAGAATTATGACAACTTTATGGAAGAATTTACCACCATTCTCCATCGTCAGGCGTTCTCTACTGAGACTAAATAAGCTAGGGGGTTAACGTGGCGTATAAACGTTCTCGGCGTGGTCGCGATACTAAAGCCGAAATCAATATTGTTCCGCTATTGGACGTATTGTTGGTGTTATTGTTGATTTTTATGGCAACCGCCCCAATTATTACCCAAAGCGTTGAGGTTGATTTACCTGATGCAACAGATTCAACGGCAGTGGCGACGGATAATAAGCCGCCGATCATTGTCGAAGTTTCAGGCGTTGGTCAATATACGTTGGTGATTGATAAAGAGCGTATATCTCAAATTCCTGAACAGCAGGTGATTGCCGAAGCACAGGCCCGATTGGCAGAAGATCCTAAAACGGTATTCTTAATCGGTGGGGCTAAAGAAGTTCCTTACGATGAAGTTATTAAAGCGTTAAATATGCTTCATAAGGCTGGCGTGAAGTCTGTCGGGCTGATGACTCAGCCAATTAATTAGTTTTTGGAAAACAGCGCGTGGGAAAGGCTACAGAGCAAAACGACAAGTTAAATCGTTCCGTCATGGTTTCGATTATCTTGCATATTTTAGTGGTCGGTATTTTAGCGATCGGTGCATTTATGCAACCTCCTCCGCCTCCTTCTGGTGGCGGAGGGAGTGTGATTGATGCCGTGATGGTTGATCCTAATGCGATGGCTCAGCAAGCCGATCGTCAACAACAGCAAAAGTTAGATGCAAAGCGGGCAGAGAAACTACGCCAACAAGAGGCGGAACGTCAGGCTGAAGAGTTAAAACAGCAGCAGGCGTCTGAGCAAAAACGGTTAAAAGATTTAGAACGCGATCGCTTGAAGTCTCAAGAAGAGGCTAAGAAGCAAGCTGAAGCTCAGAAGCAATCAGAACAGGCGGCTAAGAAGGCTCAGGAAGCCCAAAAGCAGGCCGAAGCTGACGCGGCTAAAGCCGCCGCTGAAGCCAAAGTGCAAAAAGAAGCCGCCGCTGCGGCCGTTGAAGCGAAAAAACAGGCTGAAGCTGACGCTAAAAAAGCGGCAGAAGAAGTGAAAAAACAGCAGGCCGAAGCGGCAAAACAGAAAGCGGCGGATGATGCGAAAAAGGCGGATGATGCTAAGAAAGCCGCAGATGCCAAAAAAGCGGCTGCTGCCGCTGCGGCAAAACAAGATGCTGACGTCGACGATCTCTTTGGCGGGCTGGCTTCAGATAAAAATGCACCGTCAGCTAACGGCGCGTCAGGCACTACAGGCGCTAAGGCTGGTCCTTCCGGACCAGAAGTTGATGGCTATATGAATCAGGTTCAGGCTGCGCTGATGAAGAACTTTTTTGATGCTCAGCTGTATAAAGGTAAAACCTGTACCTTACGGATTAAGATGGCTCCGGACGGTATGCTAATCAGTGTTCAAGCGGAAGGAGGCGATCCGGCGCTTTGTCAGGTAGCTCTGGTGGCCGCAAGACAGGCTAAGTTACCGAAACCACCTTCAGCAGCAATATATGAGAAGTTTAAGAATGCTCCGATAGATTTTAAACCTCAGTGATGGAACAATATAAACAGACATAACGCTTAAACTTGATTTACGGTTTGTTATGACCAATATTTTAAGGCTTACGTTATATGGCTTTATTATTAATGAGCAATTTATCCGGGCCCTAAGGTCTAGATAAGGGAGAAAACATGAAGCATGCATTTCGATTAGCTATGGGCCTGCTTATCCTATGGGCATCTGTGCTACACGCTGAAGTTAGAATTGTCATCACTCAAGGTGTTGACTCAGCGCGACCTATTGGCGTTGTACCATTTAAATGGACGGGTTCAGGAGCTGCTCCTGAAAATATTGCTGAAATCGTTGCGTCTGACTTAAGAAACAGCGGTAAATTTAATCCGTTGGATCCGTCTCGCAATCCTCAGGCACCCACTTCAGTATCGGAAGTGACGCCTGCGGCGTGGTCTGCGCTAGGGATTACTGCGGTAGTGATTGGTCAGGTTCAGCCAAGTGCTGATGGCAGTTTCTTAGTATCTTATCAACTGGTTGATACTTCTACTGCAACGCCAACCGTACTGTCTCAGAACCAGTATAAAGTGACTAAACAGTGGTTACGCTATGCAGGACATACTGCCAGTGATGAAACCTTTGAGAAGTTAACCGGAATTAAGGGCGCATTCCGTACGCGTATTGCCTATGTGGTACGTAAAGCCGGTGGCCAATATCCGCATGAGCTGCGCGTTGCTGACTATGATGGCTTTAACCAATTCGTCGTTCACCGTTCTCCTGAGCCGCTGATGTCACCGGCTTGGTCTCCGGACGGAACTAAAATTGCCTATGTGACGTTTGAAAGTGGACGTTCAGAGTTAGTGATGCAGACTTTAGCTAATGGCGCAATTAAACGCATCGCCTCTTTCCCGCGTCATAATGGTGCTCCTGCGTTTTCGCCTGATGGCAAAAAGCTGGCATTTGCTCTGTCTAAAGACGGTAGCTTAAATTTATACGTTATGGACTTGGCTTCAAGCCAGATTACTCAAGTTACGCGTAGCCGGAGTAATGATACCGAACCATCTTGGTATCCGGATAGCCAAACATTAGCCTATACCTCCGATCAGGGCGGTAGACCTCAAATTTATAAAGTGAATATTAATGGCGGTGTGCCAGTTCGCGTTTCCTGGGAAGGTAATCAAAATCAAGATACGGATGTTTCACCCGATGGCAAATTTATGGCTATGGTGAGTTCAGCGAGCGGTCAGCAGCACATCTCCAAAATGGATCTGGAAACGGGATCGGTGCAACTCTTGACTGATACATTCCTAGATGAAACGCCTAGCATCGCACCTAACGGTACTATGATTATCTACAGCGCCACTGAAGGGCTGGGTAGCGTATTACGCTTAGTGTCGACCGATGGGCGTTTTAAAGCGCGTCTTCCGACGACTGAGGGTCAGGTTAAATTCCCTGCCTGGTCGCCGTATCTGTGATGCATGTGTAAATATGTATGGCAAACTTATATAAAAGGATCGAAACAATGCAACTGAACAAAGTGCTAAAAGGGCTGATGCTGGCTTTACCTATTCTAGCTGTGGCCGCATGTAGTTCCAATAAAAGCGCTGACAACGATCAGTCTGCTTTAGGTGGTAATGGCGGAATGTTAAACGGCAGCGGCGGCTACGGTTCTGCTGATGAACAAGCGCGTTTAACGATGCAAGAGCTACAAAGAAACAACATCGTATACTTTGATTTTGACCGTTATGATGTTCGTTCTGACTTCGCTCAAATGCTGGATGCGCATGCGGCGTTCCTGCGTTCAAACCCATCTTTCAAAGTGACTGTTGAAGGTCATGCGGATGAGCGTGGTACACCAGAATATAATATCGCACTGGGTGAACGTCGTGCTAATGCAGTGAAAATGTATCTGCAAGGAAAAGGCGTATCTGGTGAGCAAATCGCTATCGTATCTTACGGTAAAGAGAAGCCAGCAGTGCTAGGCCATGACGAAGCAGCGTTTGCTAAAAACCGTCGTGCAGTACTGGTTTACTAAGAGAAAAATATGAACAGTAATTTCAGATATCATGTATTAAGTCTGTCGTTACTGGTTGGCATAGCAGCCCCTTGGGCTGCTATTGCTGCTTCAACTGACGATCGCATTACTCAGCTTGAGCGAATTTCTGATGCACACAGTCAGTTATTCACACAACTGCAGCAGCAGGTTTCAGACATGCAGAGAGATATCGATACTCTGCGTGGACAGATCCAAACCAACCAGTATCAGCTGGATCAAGCGGTAGAAAGACAAAAATTCATTTTGCAACAAATGGACGAGCTAAGTTCTAAAGGAACTGCATCTGCAGCGACCTCCGGAACCGCGGCGGCATCCACCGGCACTGCTTCAACTACGGCTACTGCGACAGGTTCTTCTGCTGCCAGTACGGGTAATGAAAAACAGGATTATGATAATGCTGTGGCGCTGGTTGTTGGAAAAAAAGATTACGATAATGCCATTCCGGCATTTCAAAGCTTTATTAAGCAGTATCCAAAATCAACCTATCAATCGAATGCAAACTATTGGTTAGGTCAGTTATTTTATAACAAAGGCAAAAAAGATGATGCGTCATACTATTTTGCTACCGTCGTTAAAGATTATCCAAAATCACCTAAAGCGGCTGAGTCAATGTTGAAAGTTGGCATTATCATGCAAGAGAAGGGTGACAAAGATAAAGCGAAAGCCGTTTACCAACGTGTGGTAAGCCAGTTCGCAAATACCGATATTGCTAAGCAAGCAGAGAAACGTTTAGCGGCTCTGTAATCGTATTTAGTCATCATAATCTGCCTATTTTTTTACCTACTTGTACATTTTATAAGTTGGTATGGGTGAAAATCAGGCAGTTAGACTCTGAAAGATAAATTAATTGTTGCACACTTTCAGGAAGTCAGTAATATATGCCGCCGTTGCCGGGGATAACTGGAAACAGTAAAAACGTTGGGGCGTTAGCTCAGTTGGTAGAGCAGTTGACTTTTAATCAATTGGTCGCAGGTTCGAATCCTGCACGCCCCACCACTTCTTTTGAAGTTAAAGAAGTTACGTTGGGTCCGACGATAAAGCATTAAGAAATTGGGGCGTTAGCTCAGTTGGTAGAGCAGTTGACTTTTAATCAATTGGTCGCAGGTTCGAATCCTGCACGCCCCACCAATTTCAGAGAAAAGCGCCTAAGGCGCTTTTTTCGTTTCTGGCTTAAAAAAGCTAATGCGTGTTGGATGAGAACCTAAAGGTTCGAGCCGAGCGAAGCGAGACAACGTTGTCGCAGACAACGGCCCGCAGGGCGAGGCCACAGGCCGAGTTATCCTGCACGCCCCACCAATTTCAGAGAAAAGCGCCTAAGGCGCTTTTTTCGTTTCTGGCTTAAAAAAGCTAACGCGTGTTGGATGAGAACCTAAAGGTTCGAGCCGAGCGAAGCGAGACAACGTTGTCGTAGACAACGGCCCGCAGGGCGAGGCCACAGGCCGAGTTATCCTGCACGCCCCACCAATTTCAGAGAAAAGCGCCTAGGGCGCTTTCAGACTGATGACAAAGTCGTTTAATTTGATTCCAGCGCAAATTTCGTCCGCATAATCAACATCGGAATATTGATTTTTCCTAGCGGCCGAGGGGCGAGGTTTTGAGCTTTGAGGGCTCCGGGCCTACCTTTCCTAGGGGCCCTCCGGCAACTAAAGTTGCTACGACCCCAACGGACAAAGCCGTAGGGAACGGCTTTGAACAATACGTAGTGTTGGCCCGAAGGGCAGGCTACAGGAAGTAGCCTGTAAAGCTCTCCCTGCGTTTAAGTTTTTTAACACCTAAATTTTAGTATTTGAGGTTTGTCAGCAATCTGAAAGCGCCTAGGGCGCTTTTTTCGTTTCTACAGCCAAACTCACTCATGCCACCACTCGACCGCCAGAAAATACCCATATTCCAATGCTATCCATGCGGGCGAAATTTACCCTTAACCTCAATTAGAACACTTCCCTAGTTAGCATCTTAGATAATCATTTTAAGGCTATCTTAATCTTGCGCCCTGAATGCCAATCTAAGGAACTTTATCTATTCATCCCACTTGGGTTATCAACAACCAGAATAATTTCATTAGGATGATTGTCAGGCTCAATATGAGGATGTGTAAGCTTACCTTTAGTTCATTTGTTCGAGATGAATGATGTTTATCAGACAAAAGTACGTAGAAGGGGAATTTTTCCGCGTAACTGTCTGTAATTCGACACATGCGTTGATAGTATTGTTTGCACATAGCAGATTGTTGTAGGCTGTCATATTGTTTGTATTATTTGACACCGGATGAGTGAAGATGAATTACCAAAATGATGACGTAAGAATAGAAGCAATTAATGAATTATTACCTCCGGTAGCATTACTGGAAAAATTCCCGGCAACAGAGAAAGCGGCGGTTACCGTAGCCGGTGCGCGCGAAGCTATTCATAACATTCTCACCGGAGAAGACGATCGTCTGCTGGTCGTTATTGGTCCTTGTTCAATTCATGACACCAAAGCCGCATTAGAATATGCACGCCGCCTGCTAGACATCCGCTCACGTTTTGATAATGAGCTGGAAATCGTTATGCGCGTTTATTTTGAAAAGCCGCGCACCACTGTCGGTTGGAAAGGGTTGATTAACGATCCTCATTTAGACCATAGCTATCAGATCAACGATGGTTTACGCATTGCGCGTAAATTACTGCTGGATATCAATGACAGTGGATTACCGACGGCCGGTGAGTTTCTGGATATGATTACGCCACAGTATCTGGCTGACTTAATGAGCTGGGGCGCAATTGGTGCTCGTACTACCGAATCACAGGTTCACCGCGAACTGGCTTCCGGATTATCTTGCCCGGTCGGATTTAAAAATGGTACTGACGGCACGATTAAAGTGGCTATTGATGCCATCAATGCAGCCGGCGCACCTCACTGTTTCTTATCCGTGACTAAGTATGGTCATTCTGCCATCGTCAATACGCGCGGCAACCATGACTGCCATATTATTTTGCGCGGCGGAAAAGTGACCAATTACAGTGCAGAAGACGTTGCGGCGGTTAAAGAAGCGCTGAATAAAGCCAAATTGCCGCTTAACGTGATGATTGACTTCAGCCATGCCAACAGCTGCAAACAATATAAAAAGCAGATGGACGTTTGTGATAGCGTTTGCCAGCAAATCTCTGCCGGAGACTCCGCCATTACCGGTGTAATGGTTGAAAGCCATTTAGTTGAAGGTGCGCAGGATTTAGAAGGTGCACAGCCATTGACCTATGGCCAGAGCGTAACCGATGCCTGTATTGGCTGGGATGATACTGAGCTTCTGCTGAAAAATCTGGCTGATGCGGTAAAAGCACGCCGTAAATAGCCTTACTCTACGCAACAAAACGGGAAAGCGACGGCTTTCCCGTTGTTCTTTGTTTTACGCTTAGCCCTATTTAGCTTTTCCCTGATTAGCCACTGCG
>POVV01000943.1_pt1 | contig 13336 bp, 15 predicted proteins | sample 1560271 | NCBI WGS metagenome assembly POVV01 (sample SAMN08337232, study PRJNA429181) | Bioreactor metagenome, whole genome shotgun sequencing project. | biome: cows' rumen and soil; feature: anaerobic; isolation source: anaerobic chemostat enrichment culture, galacturonate as sole carbon... | reverse complement strand
TAAGAAATATTTCAATCTCTATGCGTAGCTTGTAGCTGTGAACGTTATTATGAAGAGCCGTATGCGGGAAAGCCGCACGTACGGATCTGGAAAGGACTTCACATCGTGAGGTGTGATTTTACTAAACAAGATATAGGAAATCGTAAGAAATGCCATGGATTCTTTTAAAGTGGTGGATTATAATGGACTTAATATTTATAGAAGGAGGTTTCTTTCAATGGATCAGAAGACCGCAAAACTGGAATGGCTGGAGGATCCGCGGGCTTTCGCGGTAAACCGGCTGGCTGCCCATTCCGATCACTGCTATTATGAAACGGAAGCAGAAGCTCTAAGGGGGATTATGGGACTGCGCCAATCCTTAAATGGGACATGGAAATTTTCCTATGCAGAAAATCCCGGGGAGCGGGAAGCGCATTTCTACGAAAGTGATTTTAATCTGGACAGCTTTGGCACCATTGAGGTTCCGGGACATATGGAGCTTAAAGGATATGGCGGATGCCAGTATATCAATACCATGTACCCATGGGATGGTTTGGCTGACTTAAAGCCTCCTCATGTTGACTGGCAGAATAATCCGGTAGGAAGCTACTGTAGAGAGTTTGAACTGGAGGAGCCGCTAAAAGGGAAACGACTGTTCCTGTCCTTTCAGGGAGTGGAAACGGCCTTTTATGTCTGGCTGAACGGAACTTTTATCGGATATTCAGAGGATTCCTTTACACCCTCTGAGTTTGAAATTACGGATGCTGTCCAGCCTGGATCCAACCGCCTTGCCGTGGAGGTCTATAAAAGAAGCAGTGCTAGTTGGATCGAGGACCAGGATTTCTTCCGGTTCTCCGGTATTTTCCGGAATGTGTACTTATATGCGGTTCCGGAATGCCATGTGGAGGATTTATTCATTCATGGGGACGTATCCGATGACTACCGGGATGGCCTGTTCCGCGGGGAACTGACCCTTACAGGAGAAATAAAGGGAAGCATCCGTGCTGTATTAAAGGACAAGGCTGGAGAAACAGCCGCCTCCTGGGAACCCATTCCGGCAAAGAAAGTAGTGGAATTCTCCGCCTGCATATCCAATGTCCATCTATGGAGCGGCGAGGATCCATACCGGTATAAACTCACCATCATCTTGTACGATGAGCAGGGGACTGTGAAAGAGATCGTTCCTCAGAAGGTGGGATTCCGCCGTTTTGAAATGAAAAACCGGCTGATGTGCTTAAACGGAAAGAGGATCGTGTTCCGGGGAATCAACCGTCACGAATTCAATGTAAGAAGAGGCCGATCCATTACAAAAGAGGATATGATGTGGGATATCCGGTTTATGAAGCGCCACAACATCAATGCGGTCAGGACCTGTCATTATCCGGATCAGAGCCTGTGGTATGAGCTTTGTGATAAATATGGGATTTACCTCATTGATGAGGCAAATTTAGAAAGCCATGGTTCCTGGCAGAAGATGGGGGTCTGCGAGCCATCCTGGAACGTGCCCGGAAGCCTGCCTGAGTGGAAGGACTGCGTGGTGGACCGGGCAAAGTCAGTGCTGGAACGGGATAAAAACCATCCCAGTGTGCTGATCTGGTCCTGCGGAAATGAATCCTATGCAGGAGAGGACATTCTGGCTATGTCAGAGTATTACAAGGAACGGGATCCTTCCAGGCTGGTTCACTATGAGGGTGTGTTCTGGAACCGTGAATTTGACCGTACCAGTGATATGGAAAGCCGGATGTATGCCAAATCATTTGAGGTAGAGGAATACTTAAATACAGATCCAAAGAAGCCCTTTATTCTTTGTGAATACATGCACGCCATGGGCAATTCCCTTGGCGGGATGAAAAAGTACACGGATTTAGAAGACAGGTATGAGATGTATCAGGGCGGCTTTATCTGGGATTATATTGACCAGTCTCTGATGAAAAAGGACGCTTACGGCAAGGAACATATGACCTATGGCGGGGATTTTGGCGACAGGCCCACGGATTACAGCTTCTGCGGAAACGGGATCGTTTATGCAGACAGGACCATCTCCCCAAAGGCCCAGGAGGTCAAATACCTGTATCAGGATATCCGCCTGATTCCTGACTCCAAAGGCGTATCCATAGAAAACAGAAGATTATTTACAGATACCTCTGACCTTGAGTTTGTATATTCGGTTTTAAAGAACGGGGAGCCGGTTTATCAGAAGACCTTTGATGCATTGGTAAAGCCTTTGGATACAAGGTATGAAGCCGTCCCGGTACCGGATTTTTCAGAGCCGGGGGAATATGTCTTTCAGGTTTCGGCTCTTCTTAAAAGTGATACTTTATGGGCAGATTCCGGCTATGAAACAGCCTTTGGTGAGGCGGTCTCAGTCATAGAAGGGCAGCAGGAGAAATGCTGCGGACAGCCTTTGAAAGTAATTCACGGCGACGTCAACATCGGCGTTATGGGAGATGGCTTCCGGATCTTGTTCTCCAAGCAGGAAGGCGGTATCGTTTCCCTGGTTTACGACGGAAAAGAATGGGTCGGAAGACCGATGATGCCGGTGTACTGGAGGGCGACTACGGATAATGATAAAGGAAATAAATTTTCCGTGGCAAGTTCTGTATGGTATGGGGCAGGCAGGTTCCCTTATTATGAGAATTGTACGGTGGAAGAGAAGGAAGGAAGCATAAAGGTGATCTATACTTATGAGCTTTCTACTGTTCCCAAGGCATCAACAGAGGTTGCCTACGAAGTAGATGGAAGGGGAGTGATTCATGTAAGTGCCGTATTCCGGGGGCAAAAGGGATTGCCAGAGCTTCCTGCCTTTGGAATGAGGCTCATTACACCGGAAGCAGCTAAGAAATTCACCTGGTATGGAAGAGGACCTGAGGAAAATTACTGCGACAGGAATGAGGGAGCGAGGCTGGGAATCTATGAGGATACGCCGGATAACAACCTTTCCCGTTATCTTGTGCCTCAGGAGTGCGGCAACAGAACCGGAGTCCGCTGGCTTAAGATAGCGGACATGGAGGGTCATTCCATCAGTTTTTGCGCAGCAGGTCAGGCGTTTGATGCTTCCGTACTTCCCTATACGGCGGAGGAACTGGAAGCGGCTACCCATAGAGAGGAGCTTCCGGCACCAAGATATACAGTAGTGAACATTTTAGGCGCCATGAGAGGCGTCGGCGGCGATGACAGCTGGGGAGCGCCGGTTCACCGGGAGTACTGCATAAGCGGGGAAGAAGAACTTGTAACAGAATTTATTATTGAAAGAAGATCATAAAAGCAGGCGGCAGACGGCAGGAGATTGAGAAAATTCTTGCGGTCTGCCGCTTTTATTATTGTGGGAGAAAAAATAAAGTTGTTGATAAAAATAATCAGGTAATCGTGTCCTTTTTTCATAATATTGTATTATAATAGAATTGAATTGGCTGGATTGGAAAGAGGAGGTTACAGGATGTCTACTGCAATTATTTGCGTGATTTTAATTATCATTTGCTATTTTGGATTAAGAAGCACCATAAAAAGGTCAAAATATGGCTGCTGCGGAAGCGGCGGCAGCGAAGTGGAAAAAATTAAAGCTGCTGATAAAAATATTTCCCATTATCCCTATACGCGAACCCTGGAGGTAGAAGGAATGACCTGCGGCAATTGCAAACAGAGAGTGGAGAATGAGTTTAATAGCCGGGAAGGATTATATGCTTCCGTGGATCTGAAGAAAAAACTGGCAGTCATACATATGAAAGAGCAGATGCCAGAGGATGAGCTGAAAGAGATGGTGAGAAAAGCAGGGTATGCTCCTGGGAAAATCAAATAAATGCATTGACTGGTATGACAGGATAAGCGGCTTGTACATCTTCGCATCTTACGGCATCATCAGGTCATAAGACATATGAAAAAAAGATTGATTGCAGTAAGCGGCGGACAAAGATGGTTTTATTTCGAATCCATGATTGTCTGCTGCTTTCTTGTCTTTATAGATCTAAATTATTAAAAAATAGATTGTTTTTCCTTTTCATACATGGTAAGTTGATATCAGATAGGAGGGGATCTGATGATAAAAGTAACATTTTATGATTCTGTTGAAGATCATTTACTGGAGTATGCAGTCATTGCTTCACGGTATCAGCATAAATGGATATTCTGTAAGCACAAGAACCGGGACACCCTTGAAATCCCCGGAGGACACCGGGAAAAGGGGGAAGATATCGTAACGACTGCCAACCGGGAACTTTATGAGGAGACGGGAGCAATAGAATATATCCTGAAGCCGGTCAGTGGATATTCGGTTCGGAATCTTGATGAGAACGAGGAGAGTTCTAAAGAATCTTTTGGGATGCTGTTTTATAGTGAAGTCAAAGAACTTGGAGAAATGTCGCCGGGGTTTGAGATAGAAAAGATACGGCTATTGGATGAGATGCCTGATTCCCTGACGTATCCTGAGATCATGCCGGCATTGATGGATAGGATTCTTCTCTGTTTTCTTAATGGCCGGGTAGAAAAGCCACAGAAGCAAGGGAATTAAGATTAAGGAGGGCTGGGTGAATATGATCATTAATTTCGACGAGATAGAGGAAACCATACTCCCCCGTTTTAACGGTGGAGAAAAAGAATTTAAGGCAAAAATGCTTGTAGATAAGAACAATAAGATTCTCTATGGAAAGCTGGAGCCGGGCGCATCCATAGGAATGCATACCCACGATACAAGCAGTGAAATCATATATTTTCTACAGGGAACAGGGAAAATGCTTTTTGACGGCGGAGAGGAAGCCATACAGGCAGGACTGTGTCACTATTGTCCCAAGGGCTATGCACACAGCATGATCAATGACAGCGGGGCTGATCTGATTTTCTTTGCGGTTGTTCCTCAACAGTGACATACTTTTGTCGTATTTGAGATGGTACAATACTCCATTTTTCTGATTAATTCCATCTTTTTGCTCCCTGGGCATAAAAGGCACAAGAAATGATTCCTCATCAGCCCCGTTCTTTGCATCATCTTTGCTAACTTCTTTAAATTCATACACGCAAAGGTAAGCCCGGCTTTCATTTCCATCCGGGCTTTCCCAAACATCTGGGTATATCTGAATCCATGGTTCTCTTTCGCCGTTCCAAAAAGACGTTCTATTGTTTCTTTCCTTTTGGCATAAAGTTCTTTCATTCCGACGGTATGACGGATATCTTCGCATATCTCCATGTATGGCTCCCAGATATGCCTCATTACGAGCTTTACTTGTTCTTTGCTTTCTGTACATTTTGAAAGATATGGACAGGATTTACAAACATCCCCACAGCTTTTATATTCTCTGTAACCATCACGGTTTGTTGTACTATAATTCAATACTTTGTTGTTAGGACATATATAGCAGTCATAGTATTCGTCGTAAACATACTCGTATTTCTTAAAGAATCCTTTCTTTGTCATTGGACGTTTGTAGGGGAGCAGAGGCTGTATTCCATCATCAATTAAAAGTTTTACGATGGCTAGGGTCTTATATCCGGCATCTGCCACAAGAGTTCTGATCCCAATATCCTTGATCTTATCATACAGTCCTTTAAATGTTCTGCTGTCATGCAGATTTCCGGGTCTGACGGTATATCCCAGAATCCAGCCGTTCTTATCACAGGCCGTTTCTACTGCGTATGCAAAAACATGTTTGTGCTCCCCCTTATGGAACCACCCGCTTTCCGGGTCTGTGGTGCTGCATTTGATGGTCTTTTCATCCGTCGGAATCTTATCCGGAACCTCTTTTGGGCCACCACCAGCCGGGGGATCATCGTTATCATCATCTTCCTCCTCCCTGCCTTTTTTCTCTTTCAGAGGTTTCTTTCCTTGATTCTGACGATCATCATTGATTTCCTGCTTCAGAAGCTCTTTGTAGAATAATGCTTCCTGGTGTGCAATGCTTTTCTGCATTTTTTTATTGTTTGCCCGGGCTTTCACATGGGTCGCATCAACAAAAACTTCTGTAGGGTCTACGAACTTGAATTTATAACATTCCTCAAGAATATGCGAAAATATCTGTTCGAAAAGATCGGTATCCTTAAAACGTCTCGTATAATTATTGCCAAAGGTCGAAAAGTGTGGGACCTTATCCATCATGTCCAATCCAAGGAACCAACGGTAAGCTACATTTACTTCGATTTCTTTACAGGTCTGGCGCATGCTTTTTATCCCGTAGAGATACTGAATGAACGGAATTTTAATCAACGTTACGGGATCCATGCTTGGCCTACCATTACTCTGGGAGTATTTATCTTCTACAAGATCATATATAAAGTTCCAGTTAATGGCCTTGCCAATGATCCGAAGAAGATGGTCCTGTGGGACCATGTCGTCCATGCATAAAAACTGAACCTGTTCTCTTTTTTTATCCGCATTTTGTGTCATCATAAGCTCTTCACCGCCTGTATTTGATACTTCTATTATATCAAAAAAGAGCCTTAAAGTCTCATTAAAACTGACCTTTTTGGCTCTGTTGTTAAGAAAAATTCAGGGCAAATGCCCTGGACTTTGTTGCTTTTTCTGGATTGTTTTTGATATAATAAAAGAATCAAACCAGAGGCGGTAGAATACTTATGCTGACACATAATTCGGATAAAAAACGAGATCAATTGAAGATTTTTTGTATGGATGACTTAGTACCCCAAGATCATCTTTTAAGGTTAATTGATGTATTACCGGGGACAGGGTGTGGAGCAGTGCTTTGTAACTGCTTTTGATTTGTATCGAATGTCTGCAGTACAGCATGTACCATATGCCGATTATGAGCTGGCTAAAATGTATCGGGACGGTGTCGCAAGCAATGCTGAAGAAGCAGAGCGGGACTTTCAGGAAGCCTTTTATGGCTTTAGAAGTCTGGAGAAAAAAAGTCACGATGATAAGCTGCAGTACCGCCTGGGACATATGCACTACACCGGGACGGGTACGGAAAAAAACATGGAAGCCGCAATCACCTATTTTGAAAAGGCGGCTCAGCTTGGAAATGTTCACGCACAATTGTGCTCGGCAAGCTATATTTGGATGAAAACAGCGGCCATACCAATGTAGAGCAGCTCTTTGAATGGCTGACAAAAGCAGCGGAGAATAGTAATGATCTGGCACAATATGCCGCTGGGAAACTATACCTTATGGGCAGAGAGGTATCCCGTGACCGGGAAGCAGCCATACGGTGGCTGACATTATCAGCGGAACAAGGCAACATTTATGCGCAGTTTTTCCTCGAACATCTGGATTCCTTCCGGGTCCCGTCGCTTTTCCTTGCGGCGACAAGGCTTCTGCATTACTTAAGCCGTATTTTTCAGGAAGAGTTTCTTCACACTTAAAGGATTATTTACATGTTCTATCGGAGCCTTTAACCATACAAAAAAAACTGACAATCCTGCAAGAGCAATGCACACTTCCGTAGCAGCAATATGCGAAATCCCCCATAAAGAAAGCAACCATATTGATGTTGACATAATAAAGCAACGAAAATGCGTTTTCGCATGGTATCCCCCAGCAGTATTCCTAAGAGCAACAAAAGAGACATGGTACAGTATGGTTTGTGGCACCTGCTTAAGCCAAACGGAAATAATTAGTATAGAAGTAATGTCAATAATGTTATTGTATAGTGAGTGAAAACCATACTCGTAAACATCTCTATCGTCCTCATCTATAACATGATAGCGTATTAAGTAATCTGTACTTTTCTTCATCATTTTTTCTAACACATCCAACACCTCTTATGTAAATGTTTTTGTTAAAACACCCAATTTCTTTATTTGGATAGCTTAATCATTACAAGCGTCGTAAACTCATGATTTTGGTGTCGATAAGTTACAAATCCACCGCTTTTTTCAGCTATATATTGAATTTGTCTTGTTCCAATGCCATGAACCCCAGCCTCTTCCTTCGTTGATTTTAAAGAACCAGCAGCCCTGAACCGCCCCTCCTTATAAGTGGCGTTGCGACAAGCAATTACCCAATAAGAATTTACTACACGAGTACACAAATCGATAAAAGGTGGTTCAACCGTCTTTTTGTTGGCTTCAAAAGCATTATCCAAAATATTGCTTATCAAAATACAAAGCTCAACGTCTGAGATCGGTAGATTATCAGGCATCTCAATGTGTGCAGTAAAATTCATATTGAGATTTTGAGCTATTTTTTCCTTTGAGCTAATGAGTGCGTTTAACACAGGATGTTTGACATATTCCTGCGATCCGATATCAAATCCAGTTAGGTTTCCTATATATTGCTCCAATGCTTTATAGTCCTTTGCATTAAGATACCCTGATATGGCAGAAAAATGACCATTGAGATCATGACGGACTGCAGATAGCTTTAAATATATATCTTGAATTTGGCTGATATGATCTTGCGTCATTTCTGCCGTACGAAGTTGCAGTTTGGATTGTGCTAATTCATTTCCGTTTACCGTGAGCCAATTGTATAACGAAATAATGCTTGCCATCACTAGGATCAAGATAATACTCCCTGATGCCAATAAAGGTGATGGGCTTACTAACGCATTGCTAAGTTGGAAAATGAGTTCAAGAAGAACCCAACAACCCGTAGAAACAATGAGTAATGGAAAGCAGTCACGCCATTTCATTGTATGGCTCTTATCAACCTTTAGTGTTATAAAATAATAAACAATGAACAAAATGATTCTGGATGCAAATATCATTATTATACGAACTAAACCATAAGAATCTACTTGTTCAGAAAATGTATTGGGTAACAAGAGGTAAAGGTTTATGATTGCCGTTTCAACAATTCCATCTAATGCAACCGGAATAATTGTCCAAATCCCATAGGATTTGAATTTACCTATAAACACAAAACTGGCATAAATTATTCCAGCGACTACTGAGAAGTACGGTCGATAAGGGAAACCTAAAGTATAGTAGGCCATTCTTATACATGCAAAAACGATTCCTGCCACTATTTGTTTTTTTCTTCCTACTTTTGTATCCAGGGTACGATATAAAAAGTAAATATGTAAGGCAATGGTGGAAATTTCAGCAAACCGTTCAACAATAGATAGCCCAATATTCATATCATCTTCTCCAATACATCATCTGAAAATGCTTCCATTAATTTATTTATATACTTTCGGCTTACCGGCAGGTCAACCAATCCATTATTCTCATGGATACTGACAGAATAGGGATATGTCGTCTTTATGTAATCTATCTTATCCAGAGCGATAACATACGATCTATGAATTTGAACAAAATATTCATCACCTAATAATGCTAATACTTCGCAAAGTGTTCCCCTGAGGGTCAACTTGTATTTTACCGTATGATAAATAACGGTATGATCAATTATTTCTACATATACTATATCTTTTTGGTACACATTATTTAGACGGTTTTCAGCCACTATCTTAATAATTCTTTGATTCTTCTGACGCTTAATAATCCTATCCAGAAATAAGGACAGTCTGCCCTCTTCAATAGGTTTCGATAAGAATCCCATTGCCTCTACTAAATATCCATCAGCGGCCCGTAGAGAATCAACAGTCACAAAAATTATTGGTATGATATTGCCCATCTCGCGTAGGTGCTTAGCCAACGTCATACCGTCTACTACTTGCTCTCCGAGCGAAATATCCAAAAACAGAACATCTGTATCCAAATATTTCGTAAGATGATTGATCAAATCCTGAGGCAGTACAAAGCTATCACAATGAAAAGGAACTTTTCGTGCAGCAGCCCATTTCGCAATTGATGTTTTTAATGCCTCAGTCCAATATTGCTCATCCTCACAAATAACAACTTTCATACTTACACCTCCCTGTAGGTGTAATCACACCACTGCCCATGTTAATTTTAAGGCTTACAGAATAAACTATCAATAAATATAGCGTGCTATTCACGACACCAGCGCGCTATCTACGACAAATATTAAAAATAGATTAAACGATTTTCTTTACTCATATATATAGAGATCAGTTGTTCTAGAAATATCTGATTAAATGCTGTGACAATCCAAATCATATCCTTTTGGGGCAAGCCATATATCGATATTGTAATTACAGCCAGCCGTTCAAAACAGCAATAATAAATTTTCAAGAATGCCCTCATATCCTATTCCTTATTTTAACGACGAATAGGTTTAAATTGCTGTTTGTTTTTTAGGTAATCTTCCACAGACGGAGTATATACCAGCATATGCACGTCTAATTCCAGTGTATCAGCTACAGCCACACCGATACGAAATGACGCTCTACTCAAACATCGTTCTCCGGATCGGTTTTTCCAATTCACCGCTTTGCTTTTTTTCTCCCATTTTCAGTTCATCCTTCCCTTACGTCCGATTGGTCGTAAATTAATACTACCTCATCTTTCAAAAAATTTCAATATGATATACTAAGTAGCAAAAGGAAACAGGAACGTAAAGAATCCATCTTGTACGTTCCTATTTTCTCATAACAGCCATTATTATGCTATTCACGACACCGGCTTGCTATATACGGCAACACTCTTGATAATATTTATATATTATTGTAGCATCTAAAATATCAATTGATGGATATTAATTCAAATTTAGAAGAAAGGTGGTAAAAGCCTATGATTAAAAAAACCAAATAAACAGTCTCTCTGCCCACGTTGAGAACAGTACAAAATATTGAAAGGAGATTAAAATTATGCAAAATTTCAAGGACACGAGGCTATCGATCAAAGCCATATTGGCGACTCTGTTAATAATGATTTTAACTTTCGTCATGCCAACTGCGGCTTTTGCAAGCGAGACACCCGACAATACAAATGGGAATATAATCTCCCATAGCGAAACATGGGTCACTCCGTACAAACACGCTGAGGTTACGGTATATGATTTGGGTGATGGGTTTACATCCACGGAAACAATAACTGAAGAATATGAGTCCGGCCTCCTCAGGGCATCTGGAACAAAAACTAAGAGTTCAACGGTGGAGATAAAAAATGGTTCCGCTGTTGCTGCTACAATCACAGTAAAAGGATCATTCTCCTATGATGGAAGTAAAGCCACAGTTACAAGCGCTAGTCACTCCAGGTCTGTTAAATCTGGCTATACTGAAGATTCTTGGAGTACAAATCAGCGAGACTCAAGTACTTCGTATGGTGATGCGATGGTGAACGCAATGCTTACTGTTAAAAACAACAGTAGCGGAAAAACTTACGTTGGCAACGCAATGGTGACCTGCGGTAAAAATGGTTGAGTATGGATTTTAATTCAACTTAGATCATATCAAAATATAACAAAGTCAACTTGCAATAACAGACCATTAGTATAACATGGAGGGAAGTTTTATGCTACGTCTCAATAACATGAATGCACCAATTAAGATTTTGTTGGTGACGATTTTTCTCTTTGGCATAGGTATATCGATTTATAAGAGTGATATTGTCGTTGATCGCATTATTTCTCATGATGAGAAGTGGCTCACGCCGTTTGAGTCTATTACAACTACAATTTACGATTTAGGTGATGGATTTACCTCCACAGTAACGACAACGACAGTTAAAAAAGTTACCAGTGTGGGGCATGCAGATGAAGGTATGTTTTCGGCAGAACAATGGGATGAGATTCTTAGCGGAATAGCCAACGGCAGTATTGTTTGGGAAGATTAGGATTTCATTATTCTCAAGTGGCTTTATCATTCAACCAAGTGAGCATAGTAAACCTACCAAAGGAATTTCTGTCCACGTTAAGCACAGTACAAAATATTGAAAGGAGATTTAAATTATGCAAAATTTAAAGGACACGAAGCTATCGAGCAAAGCCTTATTGGCGACTCTGTTAGTAATGATTTTAACTTTCGTCATGCCAACTGCGGCTTTTGCAAGCGAGACACCCGACAATACAAATGGGAATATCATCTCCCATAGCGAAACATGGGTTACTCCGTACAAGCATGTCGAGGTTACGGTATATGATTTGGGCGATGAGTTTACTTCGACGGAAACAATAACAACTGAACGTAATGGGGCCGGCCTACTAAGATCATCATCGGGAACACTGACTCAAAGTTCGACAGTGGAGATAAAAAATGGTTCCGCTGTTGCTGCTACAATCACAGTAAAAGGATCATTCTCCTATGATGGAAGTAAAGCCACAGTTACAAGCGCTAGTCACTCCAGGTCTGTTAAGTCTGGCTATACTGAAACCTCTTGGAGTACAAACAAGGGAGGCTCAAGTACACTTTCGGATGCATATGTGGGTGCATCGCTTACTGTTAAAAACAATAGCAGTGGAAAATCATATTCTGGATCTGCAAAAGTGACTTGTGGCAAAAATGGTTGATCTGGCTTACATTATACCCTGGATAACAAAATACCCGCTTGCTTATTATTAAGTAAGCGGGTATCAGACTGTAGATAAAGACGGTGCTGGGACTTGCGTCCTGACACCGTCTTTGTCTACAGTCTGAGGGCTGACGATGAGTCAGCCCTGCCGTATTTCACAAGTGATTTTATAATCTGAACAGCACCCAACTGTTTCTGTATCTAAAGTTTCTGTCTACACCCACCACTTGCCCTGTGTGTTATTGATTGCCCAATAGGGAGGCTTAGGCGAGCCGATGCTTAAGTCGCGGTCAATACGTCCATGGGCGGTGCTGCCGCGCCGGATTAAGGGAGCCTCCACCTGATAAGTACGCTTGGAAGAATTTGCCTCCACCATGCGTTCCAAGAGAAACTCCGCTGCCATTTCACCCAGCTTATCGACAGAGGGCGTCATAGTTGTAAGTCCTCCCCCTGCCATGGAGGCCCAGCCAAGCTCACTGAGCTTTCCCAAGTCGTCATAGCCCATAAGACCTATACCGTGAGGCATGGGAATTCCCAGAGAAAGGATTGCCTGTGCGCATGTCATTAACATCATGCCGTCGGCCGCTATGATGGCCGAAGGAGTCACATCCCGTTCCCCTGCCTGATAAAATGCATACACCTGATTCGCGATGGAATCTAAGTTTGATATATCAGATACATATACGGATTTAAAAGGGTCCTTTTCGCCCAAGTCTCTCATTTTTTCCAGGAAAGCCTCCTGTCTTGCGGCACGGGGGAATACATGATCAAAGGGTTGTGTAAATAGAGCAATGCGTCCATATCCCTCCTCTTTTAAATGCTCGATGGCATGGATTAAAGGAATCTGATTTGAAATATATGCCATGTCAAACATATAGTTATCAATGCTGCGATCCAACAGTACCACAGGGACCCCGTCGTTTGCCAGCCTGATCAGATAAGGATTATGGCGCATCGTGGTATTTACTATAAGACCGTCTACCTGCTGTGCCATAAGAGAGCGCAGATATTCTTTTTCCAGTTCATAACTGTTATCACTGCTTGCAGTGATGATTCCATAACCTTTTTCACGTAAGGAAATACCAATGCTTCTGAC
>POVV01000941.1_pt1 | contig 13366 bp, 9 predicted proteins | sample 1560271 | NCBI WGS metagenome assembly POVV01 (sample SAMN08337232, study PRJNA429181) | Bioreactor metagenome, whole genome shotgun sequencing project. | biome: cows' rumen and soil; feature: anaerobic; isolation source: anaerobic chemostat enrichment culture, galacturonate as sole carbon source...... | reverse complement strand
AAGTTCAGGCGCAAATTTGCGCTGCAGTTGAATGATTTTTTCCATACTAGCTCCCCGGGCTAAAGTAAGTCCCACATGTACATATCATGTCCCATATTGAATAAAAAATATCGATTTCACTTTATAACGTTCGCTAGTCATCATGAAAATCCTGCCTGATTATCTATTATCCGGCATTTTTTCTCCTGCAATTATCTGGCGTTAATTTTTCCCTGATACACAATGCCTTGTTTTGGATCAACCGTAACCGTCATGCCATCAGTCAAACGCTCGGTAGCGCCATCGGCACCGACAATGACAGGTATGCCAAAGCTAATGCCGACAACGGCGGCGTGCGAAGTAAGCCCGCCCTCTTCGGCAATAATGGCTCCCGCCTGGGCGGCATACACCGCGGTTTCCTCATCAACCGCCTTTAGTACCAGGACATCGCCTTTTTGAAATTTAGCCTTCAGCTCTTTGACCGAGCGGGCAATGCACAGTTTCCCGGCTGCCGCCAACCGGCCAATCCCCGTCCCTTTAAGCAGAATATTGCCGACAACATGCACCCGGATCATATTCGTGGTTCCCGCTGTTCCCGACGGAACACCGGCGGTAATAACAACCAGATCACCCTCCTGAACGGCACCGGCCGCTAACGCGCTGCCGATGGCATTGGCGGTCATCTCATCCGTGCCGGCTGCATCCGGCGCCAGCACCGGGTAGACACCCCAGTACAGCAGTGAACGGCGCAAGGTATTTTCCCGGGGAGTAACCGCGATAATGGCTGATTTCGGGCGGTATTTTGATACCATCCTGGCGGCATGGCCTGTGTGGGTTGCAGCAAGAATGGCTGCCGCTCCCAGACCGTGAGCCACCTGGACACTGGCATGGCTAATGGCCTCGGTTGTCGTCTTTTCCTGGCCAATCCCTTTAGCCAGCAGCATTCGGTCATATGGCAGGGACGCTTCTATGCGTACAGCCAGTTTGGCCATGGTTTGCACCGCTTCCACCGGATACTGCCCTGACGCCGTTTCACCACTGAGCATGATGGCGTCAGACCCATCTAAGATCGCGTTGGCGACATCACTGGCTTCCGCCCGTGTAGGCCGGGGATTTGTCAGCATGGATTCCAGCATTTGCGTAGCCGTTATCACCGGTTTACCTGCCTTATTGCATTTTTCAATAATCATCTTCTGCACCAGCGGCACTTCTTCTACCGGAATTTCCACCCCTAAGTCGCCTCTGGCTACCATGACCCCGTCGGTCACCTTAAGGATTTCATCAATCCGTTTGACACCTTCGGCATTTTCTATTTTAGCGATAATATCAATATCATTTTGCACGCCGGCCTCTTCCAGCAGCTTACGGATAGCCAGGATATCGCCGGCCCGCTGCACAAAAGAAGCGGCGATGAAGTCGATGCCTTGTGTAATCCCGAATTGAATATCGGCAACATCCTGTTCGGCCAATAACGGCAATTTGACATATACTCCCGGTGCTGCCACCCGCTTGCGGTCGGAAATGAGTCCGCTGTTTTGCACAGTTGTCGTGATATCCTGCCCGGATACGGCTTCCACCTTCAGGCTGATGAGTCCGTCTGAAAGCAAAATCATATCCCCTGGCGCTATTTCTTCATGAAAATGCGGGTGATTGACTGCCGCCACCGAATTATTGCCGACAATATCCCGGGTGGTCAGGGTGAAGGTTTGGCCCTGTGACAGGATTGTCTTGCCCCCTTCAAACTTTCCCAGCCGCATTTCCGGCCCTTTATTATCCAGCATGATGGCCACCGCCAGCTTGGTGGCCCGCGCCGCTTCCCGCACCATAGCGATGCGCCGGGCATGCTCTGCGTGAGAACCATGGGAAAAATTAAATCTGGCGACATTCATTCCTGCCAGCAGCAGGTTTTCCAGCACACCGGGTTTATCAGTGCTTGGCCCGACTGTACAGATAATCTTTGTTTTTTTCATCTGCATCCCCCTATTGTTTAGTACTGAGCAACTTTTCTAACCACATCATAGGCCTGATCCCGGGCGATGGTAAAACCATTGATCCCGGCTTTTGCCAGCAAAACCGCACAGCGTTTATCCTGATCGGTAGTCTCCAGGAAGGCTTGGCGTAACCGCTCTGACAGCTCAGGCGGTATTTCCGGCCTGCAGACAATGGCATCTTTGGGTATTGCTGCTGTCTGAGCCAGAATTGCCAGCCTTTCCACCTGATACCCTTTGCTTCTGGCAGTCTCTATCGCCTCAGAATACGTGGCGCCGCCGTCAACAATCCCCTCAAGCACCGCCTCGATAACCCGGTTATGACTGCCTAAAAATACCGTTTCCCCAAAGAAAGTGTCGGCATTTTTACCGCGCTGCGCCAGCAGGGCCCGCGGATAGATATAGCCGGATGCCGACTGGCGGTCCACAAAGGCAAACTTTTTACCTTGCAGAGCATCAAGCGTATTGCCTTTTTCTTTTGCGCCAATGATAAGGCCGGTGTAGGACGCGCTATGATTGACAACAGGCGTAACCAGTGGCATAAGTTCGCCCGCCCTTTTCGCCGAAACATAAGCAAACGGCGAAAACCAGCCTACATCCACAATTCCGTCAAACATGGCCCGGCCAAGCGCATCATAGTCGGAGACGATGATAACCCGGGCACACAAGCCAACCTTTTGGGCCACATGCTGCAAGATGGGGACATAGGTTTCGCGGATGATTTGCGGAATGGTAAAGGGATTTACACCAACTACAATATCTGTGGCCGACTTGGACTTCACAGCCACCGATTGCAGTTTGTCGGCCACGATGGTAATGGCCTTGGCATGGGCAAAAACCTGTTCCAGATTTTCTTGCTGCAGGTTGACACTGGCCTGTATGGATTGGGTATTTGCCGCAATTTCCACCGTCGCCGTGCCAATAATCCCGATAGCTGATGCCATTTGTTCGGTGGTAAGTGTCTGGCTTTCAGATAATTGGCATAGCCGCTCCACCGTGCTGCCAATACCGGTAATATGTTCAACAATGTCCTGCATGGCCTGGGTGGACTGGCGGGCCATGGTTTCCATTCCTGCCAGTCTGTCCCGGCCTGCCAGCATGCTTGCCGTTACCTGGGCAGTCTCTCTGGTAATATCACCGATAACGGCATCCACTTCCTGGGTAATTTGCGCGCTTTCCCCGGCAAGGTTTCTTACCTCCTGGGCAACAACCGCAAACCCCCGCCCGTGTTCCCCGGCCCTGGCGGCCTCAATGGCCGCATTTAATGCCAGCAGATTGGTCTGACTGGCAATCCGCTGTATCTTGCCGGTAAACTCACTAATTCGCCGGGAAGCTTCATTTAAGCCGTCTACCGAGCGCGCCGCCGCCTCAACCACCCGCGCTACATCGGTCATGGTATTGGTCACATGAATAAACTCTTCCTGGCTCTTTACCGTCAATTCCAGGGAAGCCCTGCATTGTTCAAGCACTTCCCGCGACGAATGGGTCACAACGCCGGCAGTGGCTGCGGTTTCCTCGATGCCGGCAGCGGTCTCCTCTGTACTGCTGGCATTATTTTCGGTTTCTCTGGCTACGGCTTTTGACAGTTCTCCCAATTGGGTTAACGCGGTTTTACTTTGCTGCATCTCCCAGACTACCTGCTGAGATATAAACGCTAAATCGCCGGCAATGCCAAACATGTCAATGGTATCGGCACAGCCATCCGGTTTATGCACCGCAGCAAGTGGGATTGTTTTTACTTTTCCCGGTTCCTGCGCGCAGGCTGCTTGTTTGAACAGTCCTGTTGCAAGTTGTGCCATCCAGCTTCGTCTTTTTTCCATACGTCATCCTTCACCTCTTACGTATGTGCTACTATTTCCTTTCGTAGGCAGCCCTTACGAGGGAAATGGGATGGGCTGTCTTAACCCCGGCACCATGGGCAATCTGCAGGCGGCAGGTGCCGCAGTCGGAAAGTGCGGTAGTTACACCGCTGGCCTTAATGGTCTCGAACAGATTGCTGCCAATATTCATGGCTATCTCATATTTGTCTGCTTTAAAGCCGTAGTTGCCGGAGATGCCGCAGCAGCCGGCATCGGCAGCCACCACTTCAATACCGGGAAGCATACGGACAAGTTCCAGGCCGGGGGTGCCAATGCCCTGCACTCTGAGATGGCAGGGGGCATGATATATATAGCGGCCTGCCTGTTTGGCAAAATTGGTATTCAGCCGTCCCTGGTCATAAAGCTCCAGTAAAAACTCCGAGATATCATAGACACGGCCGGCCACAAGCTGTTGATCCTCAATGTCGAACAGCTCCTGGTATTCCTGCTTAAGCATCAAACCACAACTTGTACAAGCCGTTATAATCGGCAGCCCCTGCTTGGCATACTGCTGTAAGATCGTCATATTCTTCCGGGCGTTGGCCTCGGCTTCCTCCATATACCCGTTAACCACCAGCGGCGAACCGCAGCATACGGTATCTTCCGGGACAATTACCTCAAAGCCGTTGGCTTGCAGCACGGCCACAACATCCAGTCCGACCTGCGGCTGATTATAGTTCACAAAACATCCCGGGTAAAATACCGCCTTATCGGCCTGCGACTTTTGTTTAATTTTCCGGAACTGCTTGGTAAAGGATGCGGCTGCATAGGCCGGCAGCGGTATTTGGTCAGATATCCCGATCCCCTTTAGTACCGTCTTGCTCAGAAGATTATGCATGCCCATATTGGCAAGACCGGGAGTAAGGCCGGCCATTTTGGCCATTTGCTCGCCATGAGACAACAGCCAATCCCGCAGCGGCTGCTTATGGGTCTTGTAATAGTTGGCTCTGGCCTTCATATTCAAGGTGGAAATTGGTACCCGCGAGGGGCAGCTGATATCACAGTTTTTACAGTTAGAACAATATTCCAGCGCAGCCTCATACTCTTCGTCCAATAACCGGAACCGTTCACCGGCCGGACCTGCCAGCTTGGGGCCCCGGAACTCCCGCACAGCCTGGGTGACCGGGCAGTGAACCACACAAGCGGTACAGGACGTACAGCTGTCCGGATTATAATGATGTTTTTTCATAGTTATTCTCTCCTATACAGACATACCGGCTTTATAACCAGATACCAGCGCTACCCCATTGCCCGACTTTTCCAGGCAATAATCGTAGCCAGCCAGGTTACGACCGGCAATATAGACATTATCGAGCAGTATCTCCCCCTGTGCATCTACCGGCCGCAGGCTGGCATCCACGTTAATACCAATTTTGGCAAAAGGCTGGGCTGTACCGGTAAACAGCCTGAGGGTTCCCCATTCTTCCTTATCGGCCGGAGCAGCTACCGGCAGGTTGCATACGGTTTCACTCACACTGTCATGTTCTGCCACAAGGCCGCCGCCAAAAAAGCCGCCGGTAGCCAGAATAACCGCCTTCGTATGATAGGTGCGTTCACGGTCAATATTGCCGGTGACAACAGCCGTAACCCCGTTGCCGTCTTGCTTTACCCCAATGGCATGTGCCTGTTCCATGATGCTGACTCCCAGCTTTTTAGCCCGTTCGAGCAGCATGGCGCGTAACCGCAAACCGGTAACGGCGGTCGGCATAATGACGGTTTCCACAAAAGTGCAGTTAAGCATTTTTTCCAAAGTATCTTTAACGGCGTAACCCGGCCGTACCCCCAAAACAGGCGGAATAATTACAACACTGCCTGGTTTTAGCTGTTTTGACAATTGCTCCCGGCAAGCCTGCTGCCCCTGAATTGTGTCCAGCCATCTGGCAATATCCACGGTGCTCACATCCCGCCCGCCGCGAAAGCCGGGATCAATTTCCAGCTTTTCATACTGTTTTTGATACCCCGGCAGCTTGCTTAAGCCTTTGATCACCAGTTCAGGATAATAATCCTTCAACCGGGTAAAGCCGGCCACCACTACCTGGCTGGCCGCCTGGACAGCCGCCGGATCCATAGTCAGCGGCACCAGACAGCTGGGTTTTAAGGTGCCGATAGCTGTCGGCAGCCACTGCATCTCGGTAAGGCTGCCCTGATAGGCAAAGCCTTCTTGCTGACAAAGCGTCAGAAAAAAATCCACTGCCGCTGTAATTGTCTCCATACCGGCCTTGGTGTACGGATGTTCCGGCGGCAAACTTGCCAGTCCTGTACGGGGATTGGCCGCCGGGGTGCCGCCTGACAAATAGCCCAGGATATCGATAGTGCCGCCGCCAATAGCCAGTGTACCGGCACCGGCGGTCATAAGTGTAACCTTTTTTCCTCGTCCGGCTGCGGTAATGGCTGCTGTCAGGCCAGCAAGACCGCCGCCGATTACAATAACATCACTTGTTCTCATGATCGACCGCTCCATCTATATTTAATGCCGCCGCATAGATGCCCCGCATCAATTCGGCTTCCCGCAACTGATTCCCCCACAGCACCGGCCGGATACCATTCCAGCGGGCCTCCAAAAAATCCTCAATAAGCCGGGGAGCATCCTTGCCGGTAATTAACTCATTGGCTGCCGCTGCCCCTACGCCGCGAAAACCGCAAAAGGCTCCCTGACAAGTCCCCATACCCATGCGCGTTTTGCGCCGTACATCTTCCAGACTGTAGCTGGTATCATCGGCCGCCATAGCCTCGACTTCAGCCAGAGTAACCATTTCACACTCGCATAAGAGCTGCCGCTTAGCCGGGTCGGTTTCCATGGCTTTTACGACTTCGGGAAATTTGGGCCCAAGCCGGGAAGCCGCCCGGTCAACACCATAGGCCGGGAAAAACCGTCTGGCCGCTTCGATATCGGCGGCTGCCGCATCGGCAATCATCGGTTCGGCGGCAGTCCGGCACTCAGCCATGACACCAAGGTGTTCACATACCTTGTCAGCCATCTTTTCGGCCATAAGCCGGTAGGTCGTCAGTTTACCGCCGACAATTGTCGCCATGCCTTTGAGGCCGTCCTGTTCATGATCAATGATGGTAAAATTGCGGGAGGCCGCTCTGCCGGCCGCCGGATCGGCGCTGTAGAGCGGGCGGGTTCCGGCAAAGGTCCTGAGGATACGGTAATGATAAATATCTTCAAATAATGGCTGGCCGATTTTCAGCAGGGTGGCCACCTCGGCTGCCCGCGGGATGGTGTCGTCAGGCCTGGTTGCCGGCGAAGAGGTTGTGCCGAAAATAGTAATTGAACCGTGCGGCACAAAGATATCACCGTCAGACGGCGGCCGCAGCCTGTTGACAATCCGGCTGGTAAACCGGTGGTTAAAGGCAATCAACACCCCTCTGTCAGGACTGACATGAACGTCCACTCCGGCCAGATGCGCTACCTGTCCCACCCAGGAGCCAGTGGCGTTGACAATATAATCACAGGCAATTGAGCCGGTCTGGCCTGTAAGGGTATTTCTGACCTTAACTCCCACCACCTGATTATTTACATGTTCAATAGCGGTTACTTCCGTATAGGTTAATGCTTCCCCCCCATACTTACGGGCTGATATAACATTTTGCCAAACCAGGCGGAAGCCGTCTATGGCGGAATCCGGCACCCGGTAAGCGGCAACCGCCCTGCCGGTAAGCTGCGGCTCCAGGCGTCTGGCTTCTGCCGGGGTTATGGGGATGGCCGGAATATTCACCTGCGCACAGGCTGTCACCCATGCGGCTTCAAAGGCTTCGTCATCCTCCGGCAGCCTGACAAACAAGCCTTCGGTTTCTTCCACCGCGTGTCTGGCCACTTTCCGCAAAATCATATTTTCTTCAATACATTCCTGCGCCGATTCGGCATCTTTTACCGCATACCGGCCGCCGCTGTGCAACAGCCCGTGAAAGCGCGAGCTTGTGCCATAAGCCAAATCTTTTTGTTCAACTAAAATTGTTTTTACACCGCGCATGGACAAATCCCGGAGAATACCAACCCCGGTTGCCCCGCCACCGATGACTACTACAGTAGCTTGCCTCATAATTTATATCCCCTTTGCGAGAATTCTGCCTTTTGTCAGGGCAAAAAAAGGTAGAGAAGTCCCCTTGGGCCAACGATCCGGCGCAAGAAGGACTTCTCTTCATCTCTAAGTCCGTTGTATAGCGTTTTTAAAAACTGAATTCTTTACTCTTCCCAATCCATCGAGCGCTTAACTGCCTTTTGCCAGCCTTTATAGAGTTTGGCACTTTGCTCGCCTGCCATCTTCGGCTCGAAACGATTGTCAAGTTTCCAGTTCTTAATCAACTCTTCCTTGTTGCCCCATACGCCAACAGCCAAGCCGGCCAGATAGGCGGCACCCAAAGCGGTAGTTTCGGTAACCTGCGGACGGTCAACCGGAACGCCCAGAATATCTGCCTGGAACTGCATAAGAATATTGTTTACCACCGCGCCGCCGTCCACTTTGAGGGCTTGCAGCTTGATATCGGAGTCGGCTTCCATCGCGCTTAACACATCTTTGGTCTGATAAGCCATGGAATCAAGGGTAGCCCGAACCACATGGGCCTTGGTAGTGCCGCGGGTCAGACCAAGAATCGCGCCGCGGGCGGTCATGTTCCAATACGGAGCACCCAGGCCGACAAAGGCAGGAACAACATAAACGCCTTCGGCATCGCTGACTTTTTGGGCAAAGTATTCGGAGTCAGGAGCGGCATCAATCAGCTTGAGACCGTCGCGCAGCCACTGAACTGCCGAACCGGCAACGAAAATGCTGCCTTCCAAAGCATACTCAACCTTGCCTTCAATTCCCCAGGCAATGGTGGTTAACAGGCCGTTCTTCGATTCATACACCTTGTCGCCGGTGTTCATCAGCATGAAGCAACCGGTGCCATAGGTGTTTTTCGCCATACCGGGCTGGAAGCAGGTTTGACCGAACAAGGCGGCCTGCTGGTCACCGGCAGCGCCGGCAATCGGCACAGCGGCACCAAAGAATGCCGCGGGGTCGGTATGACCGTAAACCTCACTTGACGGACGCACCTCCGGCAGCATGGAAGCGGGAACAGTCAACGCGGCCAACAGTTCTTCATCCCATTTGAGCTCGCGGATATTATACATTAAAGTCCGGGAGGCATTGGAGTAGTCGGTGACATGTACCTTGCCGCCTGACAGTTTCCAGATCAGCCAGGTGTCAATCGTGCCGAAAAGCAGTTCACCGTTTTCCGCTTTAGCCCGGGCGCCCTCGACATTATCCAGGATCCATTTTACCTTGGTGCCGGAAAAATAAGCGTCAACTACCAGACCGGTTTTTTTGCGGAAGGTGTCTTCCAGGCCTTTGGCCTTCAAGTCATTGCAGATGTCCATGGTTTGGCGGGACTGCCAGACAATCGCGTTATATACCGGTTTGCCTGTTGCTTTCTCCCATACCACCGTGGTTTCACGCTGGTTGGTAATCCCAATGGCGGCGATATCGGCAGTGCTGATGCCGGCTTTGGCCACAGCTTCAGCGACAACACCAATTTGGGAGCCCCAGATTTCATCGGCATTGTGCTCTACCCAGCCTGGTTTGGGAAAAATCTGAGTAAACTCTTTTTGGGCAACTGCAACAATATTGGATTCCGAATCGAAGACGATGGCCCGCGAACTGGTTGTTCCTTGGTCAAGCGCAAGTACGTACTTTTTAGACATGACAGCAACTCCCTTATTTTTAATTTATATTTGGAGATTTCTTGTGTGAAATCCCAATTACAGCATTCCGGCGGCTTTAGCCACTATTACGGCCAGCCCTGCGCCCATCATTGGGCCAAGCACCGGAATCCAGGAATACCCCCAGTCAGAACCGCCTTTACCGGCAATCGGCAAAATAGCATGGGCAATACGGGGACCAAGGTCACGGGCAGGGTTAAGCGCATAACCGGTAGGACCGCCAAGGCTGAGACCCAGTGCCCATACCAGCATACCTACCAGATAAGGGCCAAAACCAGGAGCCAGACCGCCAACAGGCTTGGAGAAGATAGCAAATATTCCGATAACTAACATCGCAGTGGCGATAATTTCGCATAAGAGATTGGAAAAGGTATTACGGATTGCAGGAGCTGTACTGAATACCGCCAATTTTAAGCCTTTATCTTCCGTAGCTTCCCAGTGTGGCAGGAAGGCCAGCCAAACAATCGTGGCACCGGCGATACCGCCGGCAATTTCAGCCAGCATGGTAACAACCGCATGACCAGGCTCATATACGCCTAAGAACATTTTAGCAAAAGTAACTGCCGGGTTAAGATCGGCCTGGGGCGCGCCGGTAGCGATGGCGCTGAATACGCCAAGCATAACAGCCATGGCCCAGCCTGTTACAATAGTCAGCCAGCCGGAACCCTCGGCTTTGGATTTCGACAAAAGGCAGTTAGCGACAACGCCGCAACCAAAAATACACAGAACCATTGTGCCAAAAAATTCACCAAACAAATTTGTCATAAATAAGACCCTCCTCTTCTTCTATAACGCATTAGACTTCCTGACAATAGCTGCTGATCCTGTCTGCCGTCTGACCGCCTCCTTACAGGGACAAAAAAATAAAGTCAAAATTAACACCAGAACAGCCAATGCTGTCCAGATGGAAATTCGGACTTTTCTTTATCTCTGTCCCATATTCTTATGAGTATATATATTCTACTCCCTTTTTATAATTCCTGCTTATTTCGAAGAGTTTGAAAAGTTATTATTTTCACTCATCTTCCAGCTTATTTACTTCACGCATTATGACTACGGCTGCAGCTGCGGCGCTGCCGGGAAGAGGCAGACTCCCTGCCTGAGTCATCCCCATAATTCGCGCTTGCTGGCACTCACGGCACTTAGACCGCTGTTAATGGCCTGCTTAATATCTTCCGCCGTATGCATCAGTCCGCCGCCCAAAATCGGCAACCCGGTCAAAGCGGCCAATTCTGCCACCACGTTCGCCGGAACAGAAGCAGGCAGCAGTTCCAGTGCATCCGGTTTATAGCCTTTAAGCAAATTTACGCCGGTTTTAATGGCTTCCGAATCCATTAAAAATAAGCGATGAATAACCAGCATCCCGGATTCACGGGCCAGTTTTCCCAGTTGCGGTTTAGTTGTAATAACAGCTGCCACACCCATGCGGGCTAAAAATACAATACCTGCTTTATCCTTGCCAACACCGCCCAGTAGATCCAGGTGCACCAAGGCGCGCTTCTTTTTGGCCCGGGCTTGCACCAACAGCTCCGGCAATATGTTGATATCACCAAACAGCAGGCTGATACTGGGACTGGAGGAATGCTCCAGCGCATACTTAAAATCCTCATAATTACGTGGTGCGGGTATGACATAGCCGTTGCATAGCAGTTTTACAATACTGCACGCTGCCATCAGGCATTCACCGCCTCAATAATAGTTTTTTTGTTCTTTATTCGCCATTACTTTACAGATACCTTTCGGCATTACAATATTTAGTTCCCATTTAATGTAAAATTTTAAAAGTAAATTCACTGTCAACCTGAAAAGGTAACAGTGAATTTACAGCTTTTCCAGTACTTAATGCCTTTTGCGCTTGCTGGAGGCGGCAATTCCCAATTCTTCCCGGTACTTGGCAATAGTCCGCCGTGAAAGCATAATTCCCTTGCTGTTAAGCGTATCGCACAACGCCTGGTCGCTTAACGGCTGGCTCTGGTCTTCGGCGGCAATCAGTTCCTTGATCTCCTGTTTCACCCGGCTGGCCGATACGTCTTCCCCATCGGCTCCCTGTACGCCGGAGGTGAAAAAACTATGCATACCGAAAACCCCATGCGGTGTGGCCATATATTTATTGGCTGTAGCCCGGCTTACCGTTGATTCATGAACCCCGATCTGCTCGGCTACCTTTTTCATGGTCAGCGGCCGGATGCATTTGGGGCCGGCATCAAAAAATTCACTCTGCAGGCCAATGATGGCCTCTGTCACATTATATAAGGTACGCCGGCGCTGTTCGATGCTTTTGATCAGCCAAACGGCGGCATTAATCCGGCCTTCCACATATTTTCGCGCATCGCTGTCGGCATCCCGGGCAATTTCGCGGTAATAGGGATTGATGGATATCTGCGGCACATAATTATCATTAATATGGATGCTATAGCCATTGTTCACCCGTTCGACAGTAACATCAGGAATAATATAGGCTGCCTGGCCACCGCCAAAGGCCTGCCCCGGTTTGGGATCAAGGGTACGGATTATATCAACAGCCTGCTGCACCTCATGCATCGAACAATGCTGTTTGTCGGCAATTTGCTTATACCGGCCTGCGGCTACCTGGTCAAGATGGTCTTTGATCACGGCAATTGCCAAATCAATTTTCGCGCTGTCGCCTTCCGACTGTTTGTGTTCCAGTTGGAGGAGCAAGCATTCTTGCAGGCTGCGGGCGCCTACGCCCAGGGGATCAAAGGTTTGAATAATTTGCAGCACCTCAATTACCGCCGCTTCTTCCACCCCTAGCCGAAGCGCAGCCTCGGCGGTTGTGTCGCATAAATAACCATTATCATCAATGCAGCCGATAAGATATTTGCCGATCATCAGGTGCGAGGCCTCAAACACGGCAAAATGCAGTTGCATTTCCAGATAATCCTGCAGCGAAACGGCGTCAGTATCAGCGATTTCCCGCCGCGGTGCCGGTTCGGCGGCTCCTGAATGGGTACTGCCGGTTGTTTGCTTGCCGCTTAGTAAATATTCCATCCAGCCATCGGCTTCCGGCTGGGTGTCGTACTCACGGACGGGTGCTTCGGCTTCCATTGCAGGTTCCTCCCCGTTCCCGTCTGCGGTTGGTTCAAGTACCGGATTTTCCAGTAATTCCTTTTCCACCAATGCCGCCAGCTCGGTGGCCGGCAGCTGGAGAATCGCAATTGCCTGGCGTAATTGGGGAGTCATTATTAACTTTTGTGTGGTTTCCAGTTTAAGCCCGTAATCCAATTGCACAGCGTTAACCCCCCCTCAGGTCTATGCCTGTCCTTCTATCATAATACTATGACAATTCTTACTAATTTATGTCAGCAAATTCGCGGTAATTGTTCACCTGACAACATGTCCAGGAGACGCAATCCGCCTACTGTGGTTTTAAGTGCCACCTGCCCGGCCGGCTGCTCGGTCACACTGCCGATAATACAGGCCTCACCGGCTAGCGGATGCTGGCGCATGATTGTCAGAACTTTATCACTATATTCTTTTTCGACAAAAACAACCACTTTTCCTTCATTGGCAAGGTATAAAGGGTCAAATCCCAATATTTCGCAGACAGCCTGTACTTCCGGCCTCACCGGCAAAAGGCTTTCCTCCAGAATTATCCCGACACCGGCGTCGCCGGCAATCTCATTCAGCGTTGTCGCCAGCCCGCCCCGGGTAGGGTCCCGCAGCATAGTAATCGCAGGCACTTCGGTAAGCATGGCCTGGATGAGCTTGTTCAGCGGCGCGCAATCGCTGACAATCTTTGCCGGCAGTGTCAGTCCATGCCGTTCACTCATAACAGCAATGGCATGATCCCCCAGATAACCGCTGACAATAACTGCCTG
>POVV01000940.1_pt1 | contig 13394 bp, 11 predicted proteins | sample 1560271 | NCBI WGS metagenome assembly POVV01 (sample SAMN08337232, study PRJNA429181) | Bioreactor metagenome, whole genome shotgun sequencing project. | biome: cows' rumen and soil; feature: anaerobic; isolation source: anaerobic chemostat enrichment culture, galacturonate as sole carbon... | reverse complement strand
ATTGGATTACCACATATCCTTTTAACGTTCTTTGCGAGCAGGCGCATTCTTTTACAGGCCATCCAAAGTCAAAAGGTGATGTCATTATCGGGAATGATGTTTGGCTAGGAAGCAAAGCACTCATTCTTTCGGGTGTTAAAATTGGTGATGGAGCGGTTATTGGAGCCCACAGTGTTATAACCAAAGATGTTGCTCCCTACTCAATCGTGGCGGGTAATCCTGCCAAGCTGTACAGATTACGGTTTGATGAGCAGGTGATACGTGATTTATTAAGAATTGCCTGGTGGGAATGGCCTTTTGAAAAAATCAAAGAAGCCTGGCCTTTACTATTGTCCAATAGGATTTCTGAATTTATCCGGATTTATGGATAGCGGCACGATGGCGGCCCGTAAAATTCAAAAAAACGGTTGCTTTTTAAAGCAGCCGTTTTTATATGGTAAAAGTTTTTTGGAAATACTAAGCCAAAGCTGTCCTATAGAAAAATTCTGAACCAATAACGGAGGAAACTATGAATGCCGTACTGGAGAATATACTGACCAGAAGAAGTGTCCGTGCTTATCAAAAAAAGCAAATCTCCAAAGAAGACTTACAAACAATTCTCATGGCAGGAAGCTATGCTCCCAACGGGATGGGATTGCAGAACTGGAGATTTACCGCTATCCAAAATCCGGCTATTTTAATAAAAGTTAATGAAGCAATTCGTCAAACACTTTTGGCCATTCCTATAGTGGCGAAAACCCATCCCTATATCGTGAGCCTAATTGAAAAAGCCAAAGATATGAATGCAGATTTTTTGTATCATGCTCCGACTTTCATCCTTGTCTCGAATTTAAAAGACAACGGCAACTCTATGGCGGATTCTGCTTTGGCAATTGGCAATATGATGCTAACAGCTCATTCCCTTGGTATCGGTTCTTGCTGGCTAAATCAACTGCCAGGGCTTACGCATATGCCACAGATCCGGGAGCTTTTGGATGAATTGGGCATTCCCCAAGATCATATTGCCTATGGCTCAGTTGTTATGGGTTATGCAGCAGGCGAAGTTAAACCTGCGGCGCCCCGTAAAGATGTAATCTGTATTATCTAACAATCTTCTGCTGTTACTCATCGGCATAGCTCATCGTTCATGTTGCTGTTCTTTTCAAGTATTTCTTCTTATCCTGTTCGTTTACTTTTCGAATCACCTTGCAGGAAGCAAAGGGACGTATATTGCCCTTGTATCATATTCCAGCACCCTTGTCTGGTCACAGCTTTTGCCTCCAGGGCTGATTTTCCTGGTCTATAGCCATACGAGTCTTGGTTTTCTATACGGCCTTCCTTCATTACTAGCCAAGTTCAGCGAATGAGTGCTTACGCACTCATTCGCTTTTGTGGCACACGCACATCTTTTACTTTATCCGCCTGAATAATCAGTAAATTTATCTTCACACCAACCCCCTCACATAACCGGTCGAGCCAAATTAAGGTGTCCGGCTCTTACACAGCATTTACCAATACTTAGCCAGGTTTAGCTACTTCGGCTGTCTTTTCCAGTTATCCCCAGTGGGTTTCAAGCCCGGAGACTTTTTCCGGAAAGGAGCTTTCAGGCTTGATGGGAAACTGGCTGTCAGTTATCACGTTCACGGGTCTTTGACAGCGATAATAACTAAAACAAGAAATTATTTCTTAATTGACACCTCCTGTTATTTGCTAGTGTCTTTTGATATGTTCAGTATATAATGCTAATACAGAATATGATTTCAATACTATGTTAAATCTAAAAAGAGTATGGCGTCAATTTTACTGTTTGTATAGTGTGAAACTACTCAAGTTGTACTATATGATGAAAACCCCTCTTTTACAGGTAATGGTGTTCAGTATTTGATGCAAGGATAAGATAATATTGTAAAGGCGGTGTGGTGTGTGACGAATAGTGATGCAAATTCAGGCTTGGCCGAAAATGAAGCTAACAGAAAAATAGAGCAGAAAGACGAACTACGCCGGCAGGAAATGTATCTTCAAATCATAACAGAATTCTTAGATCAGGTGGTATGGCGAATTGATCTGGAAACACTGGCATTGCTTGATACAAGTCCGTCAATAAAACAGCTGCGGGGTTATGAAAAAGACGAAATTATTGGAGATACGCTAAAGGATATGCTGACCCCATCTTCTTATCGCCGAATTCTTGAAAAAATCCATGAATGGCGAACGCAAATTGCTGATGCCGACAGCGGTGGAATTAAAATCTTTGAGGTAGTTGAACAACCTTGCCGGGATGGTTCGACAGTGTGGGTTGAGGTGGCCTGTTCTCTTTTTCGCCGCACCGATGGCGGGGCGGAGTTAGTAGGCATCAGCCGCAGTCTTGGCCAGCAAAAGGGGTTGGCGGATATATGCCGGCAATTGGCAGACAGTGAGCGGTTTTTGCAGGTAATTTGGGATGCCGCACCATGCATGCTCACTTGCATGGATTCTAACGGCCTGTTTCTTCTGGTTAATCAGCGCTTTGCCGACAATCGCTGCATAGACCGGGGAAGTGCACCGGGGCGCCACTTTTTGGAGGTGCTGCCAGACGATCCAAAAATACGCGAGCAGCATGAGCAGATTTTTGCAAAGTGTCTGACAGGACAAACGGTGGAGTTTTTGAGCCAATACGGCCGGCCGGAGAAAACAGTGATTACTGGGTCTACGGTAAATATGAGCCAGTCATGTCGGCAGACGGACTGGTAAAAAAAGTGATTGCCGCCGTCATGGATGTAACAGAACAGCAGGAAATGAAACGGCAACTAACTGAAGCCGAGAAAATTGGCAAGACAGGCAGTTGGTATTTGCATTTACCGACAGGCCGTTTTTCGTGCTCGGACGGCCTGTTGGCCCTATATGCGTCCAACCGGGATGAATTTGCCATCGAAGGACGGCAGGTTTTCTGGTCTCGGCTGCAACCTGAGGATCAGGAACGGATTCGTCAGTGGGAATATCTGGAATGGCTGGCTGTACAGGAAAGCCTGAGTATTGAAGTATGGCTGTCGCTACCTGACGGTAACACCCGCCTGGTTTGGGTGAAGGGAAATGTACGAACCGATGCCGCTGGTCAGCCGACTGAAATTTATGGGACTGTTACAGATGTTACAGAACGGCGGGCACTTGAGGAGGCTAGGAAAAAGGCACTGCTGCGGTTGCGGGAGTTTTCGCGGACAATGCCCGGAGCCGGGATGATTATTGACATTGAGGGTATTGTGGCCGAAGTTTTTGATGATAACGGGTTGCTGGCAGCAGATGCGGAGACAAGCTGGCCGGGGAAAAAGCTTAATAATCTGTTGCCGGCGGAGTCGGCGGGAAACCTGCTCAAAACAATTTACTATTCAATTAATCAGGGCAGATTGCAATTCGGTGAATATACGCTGGAGCTCAGCCATGGACGGAGAACCTTCGATGTGAGGATTGCTCCACTCAGTTGCCTGAAGGAGGAACATCCAATGGCCGCCTGCTATTTGACAGATGCGACTGAGCAGCGGCGTACGAAAGCGTTGTTGGAATCGACTTATGAAAAACGCCGCCAGCGCGAATTGTTAAATGATCTTGCCGAGGGAAAGCTGTTGCCTACGCAAGAAGTACTGGATCAGGCATGGCAAGTGAATCTTAATCTGACACAGGATTTTTCCTGTTATCTTTTAGCACTGGAGTCGTGCCCAGGCAAAAAAAATGACCAGGAGGAACAGCACGTCGAACAGCAACCTGCGGTAGATTTACTTTTGTTGCAGCTGGAAGAACAGGAGGTAATCGCCTGGGAAAGCAGGGATGGAATTGCGCTCCTGGTACCTGTTGGATCAGAGAAGCGGATAGATAAGGATTATGAAATAGCGCAAGCCGTCCGCTGGAGGGAATTGGTACATCAGAACATACCGGGAAGCTGCTGCCGCATAGGCATTGCCGAGTTTCACACTGGAACATTCTGGCAGTTTGCCAAGGTTTATGAGCAGGCGCAACTGGCCGTGGAGGCAGAGCGAAAACGGTCAACAGGGCTGATGATTCAACACTATCTGGATATCGGGGTTTTTCAATTTTTTCCTGCTGTCGTCCACAGCCACTATGCAAAAGATTTCATGCAGCGGACGTTGGGCCGGTTGGTGGAATATGACAGGATTCAAGGTACGGAGCTAACGAATACGCTGGAAGTGATATTACATACTGACAATTTAACCACAGTGGCTAAACGACTTTACGTTCACCGCCAGACGGTTCTATTCCGTAAACATCGGATTGAGACAGTGCTGGGCGTTTCGCTGGACAACTTTGAAACCAGGCTGGCATTAGGGATGGCGCTTAAATTTCGTCAGATATACAGTGAAAAAGCCTAACGCAGGTATTAGATGAAATAAAGCCCGAAGGCAGCGGAGATATTGTCCGCTGCCTTCGGGCTTTATTTCACAGCAGGATAAAACTGAGACAACAACTAGTATAATCCGATTTATATCAACCGTCTAATTGCAACAACCCTGCTCCAGACATTAAAATGCGGTTATGGTGTACACTATGCATGAGTATTTTAGAGATACTATACTGCGCAGGTAAAGTTTTTTTGGGAAGGCACAACCGAAAATTTTACATTAGTGCAGGGCATCCACATGGCTATCTTGTTGAGCCATGTGGATGCCTCTCTTTTCATCTCATTGCTGCCGAAATACCGGCTTTTTCTATCAGTAACAATTTCATGTTATTGTTATAATACCTATTGCTGTTTGTCTTCTAAAGCGGCAATCTTTGCCTTGATTGTTTCTAAATCCTTCTGTAACATATTAATGCTTTTTTGCAGGTTTTGAACTTGTGTATCTGAGAAACTGTCCGATTTTGTTGATGGAGGATTAGATGATACTATCGCCTGTATTAGCAAAATGTTTTGCCCCAATGCTTCTAGAAAGTTCCCGAAAATATTTTGTTGGTCTTCGTTAAGCTTATCAGATACCATTATCGCCAGTAAAGCTGCGAGTAGTACCTGCTGCTCAGAGTCAAGAGAAAAGAGAATTGATTCTTCCATGACACCCACCTGAAGCATTTTATAAACTATATGATGCCCTTAAGCAATGGATAACTTAATTTTTCTGTTTGCCAAGGCAAAAGACGCTGACGAGTGGACGGTGTTCACTGTCCCCGCTGCACGCCTTGGGCCCATAGTGTTATAACCAAAGCTGTCGCTCCATACTCGATTGTAGCGGATAATCCTGCCCAAGTTGTATAGATTGCAGTTTGATGAGCAGGTGATACGTGACTTATTAAAAATTGCCTGGTGGGAATGGCCGTTTGAAAAAATCAAGGAAGCCTAGCCATTATTATCGTCCAATAGGACCTCTGATTTTATCCGGATTTTATGGATAGAGACACAAAAAAAGCGCAAGCTTAGCAGGGCTAAAGAACTAGCCGTACATCAAACCGCTGTTCGATTAACCGGTTTTTCCAGGTGGTATTTTCTTTTTCCTCTGTCAGCGTAAACCCAAAGTCCTCATACAGATGCCGTGCCGCTTCCAACCCTTTGAAAGTCCAAAGAAATACGTGATTATAGTTTTTGCTTTTACAGTACTCCATAGCCTTTGTCACTAAGATCCGCCCTAGACCAGCGCCTCTAAACTCAGGTTCTATCAGAAACCATCGTAATTGGGCTGTTGTTGGGTTAATTTCAACAATGCCAATAAAACCTATTATTGTACCGCAGCATTCGGCAATAAAAAATTTACCTGTTGAAGGTTTGTCCAAAAATTTGAGTAAACTCTCTACAACATATTTTTCAAAAACCGAGTCTAGCTGATATTCCTGAGCATATAAAACTCCATGCCGGTAGACAATATAACCGGTGTCCCCGGGTCGGAAATCACGTATATTAATCGAGGCATCTATATGTCCTGATAACATTCCCTCTATTGCAGCCATATGGTTAACAAGGTATTGCTGAGCCCCTAGTGGTAAGTGCTCTAATAACTTGACAGTTTGGGCGGAAGAAGCATTTGACAAATGGGCAAAGGTATCCTTGCCTCTATCTGTTAAAGATAAAATTTGTGAACGGCCATCATTTTCAGATTTCTTTGTCTCAATCAGGCCTTCTTTCTTAAGTCTTCTTAGAATTCGACTCAAATACCCAGGGTCAATTTGGAGTATTTCCGTTAGATCACTAGCAAGACAAGTTACAGCATTGTCAATTTCCAACAACACCCGTGCCTCTGCCAATGAGTAAGGACTTTCCAAGATGGTCTTATTTACAAGGCCAATAATATTGGTATAGAATCGATTAAATTTCCTAATCTTTAAAACACGGTGTTCAATAAAATCATTCATCTTCATTCCCCCGCAAATAAATAGTCCCAATAATTAGTCTAGCAGCTTTTAGTTGACTCAGTCAAGTATTTATCAGATGAAAATCTGATCAAGTACTTTGTCCTGCGTTTCAAATGAAGCAAGAACAAGATCAACCCTTGAAAAATGCAGGAATTGATGCCAAGATATGTCTCAGAAACGCCTTGGTATGTTGTCAAATCTCTAATTCCCACAGGTTTGCCTGCCGGAATATCTACCATATATAATAAAAAATGCAGTGCATACTCTACGCCAATAGAAAATTCAGGAGGAATCCAACAATGCTAAGCGAAAAAAGATTTGGACGTCTGTAACTCTAATGTTGAATTTATTCAGCCTCATTTAACCAGCCAAACAAATGCCGTCAACGACTGACATGTACCCAGCGTATGACGGCATTTCTCTTATAAAGCGTCCCTTTGTTTCTATTAACTTCTGTGGTATGTTATGAAACTGTTCCAGTTATTACGGCAACCTGATACCCTGGGGAAAATGGAAGACGTTGTGGGGATCATATCTTTGCTTAATACATTGCAATCTCGGCAAATTCTCCAGGAAATATGCTTCCTCATAACATGGTGTCCGGTCATAAGGGAAATTCACATAAGAACCTTTGGTTATTTGATAAATATAGTCATAACCCTCTTTTATCCACACCCGGTGCAATAGCTCCTCATCTTTTTTCTCCCAAGAAGACGTAATCACCATGATATAATCAGCATTTCTAGCCGGGAAGGCCGTTGCTTCAGGTCCGGTGTCCCGGACCGCTCCCCCCAGCGAATATACCCGAATGGACGACTCCGTCTCGGAGGGCGCCCTATCCATAATAGTTCCCAGGTTATCTAACTGCTTTTTTGTGAAATGGCAAAACACGAATCTCCCCGGTGCCTGAAAGGCATCGCGTTTTGCATAAATCGCCCCAATTCTTTCTACTGCATTAATAAACGGGACATACTCAATAACCTCCTGGCTGATTCCCTGTATATCCAATATCGGCCCAAGAATTTCTCGCGCTTCTTCCGGCAATCCGTAAAAAAATGCGTTCATCCAGGCTCCGCGTTTATATATGCCACTGAATGAACTCATACGCCGGTCTAAATTTGGCAACCAATCTTGCCAGATTCCTATAAATTTGTTTCTTGCCAGCAGATTATGGTCCCATCGCAATTGTATCAAAGTTATTTTATCAGCTTTCTGTAAGCCGCCGAACTTATAGTTGGTCACAACGCCAAAATTTCCGCCCCCAGCTCCTTGCAGCGCCCAAAAGAGATCTGAGTTGCTGTTGCTGTTCGCTGTTAGCAAGTCCCCATCAGCATTAATCATTTCAGCCTCCAAAAGACTGTCTGCGGTCAGACCAAACAACCGGGTGGACAGTCCTATGCCACCTCCCAGCACTAAACCGGAAATAGCAACCGTTGGGCAGGTTCCCCCCGGGAAGGTATAACCATATTCAGATAGACGTTTGTATAGGGGTAACAGCCTTGTGCCTGCCTGGACCTCTGTTGTATTATCGACAGTATTCACGATTATATCGTTCATGCAGCTGGTATCAATCACCAGGTAGCCATTACCGGTTGAATATCCTTCGTAGTTATGGCCGCCGGAACGGATGCGCAACGGTATTTTATTCATTCTTGACCAAACAACGGCGTTAGCTACGTCATGTTGGTTAAAGCAGTATACTATGGCAATCGGATATTTATTGACTGCAAGGTTGTACTCTTTCCTGGCCCGGTCATATTCAGGATCTCCAGGGAGTATTACCTTGCCGGTTAAGCCCTGATATTTCATTCGCTCCTCCTCCCATCATCTTCTTGTATATCTTATGTTAAGTATTTATCAACTGTTACTCGCATGAACATTCTCTCAACAAAAGAGTAAGCATCAAACAAGAAAGTGCTCTTCCAGCAAAACCGCATTTACCGGTTTTGCTGGAAGAGCACTTTTCTGAACGTTGGTGCCGGAGGAAACAACGGACCGTAAGATTTGCTTCGCAACAATGCTTACTCTTATGATTTCTTGTACACTAGAAGCAGAATGTACGTCCCCACGCTTCGCCCCTGTGCTTCCGTTTACTTAGCTTTTGAAAAAAACTCCTTTGCGTACTGAACCGTACCTGATACATTAAACAACCCATTTAACGTAAGTTCACATGCCATGAAGGCTTCATCTGGTACTTCAAAGGGTGCGGTTATGCCAAATTTACTAGCAGGAATATATCCGAACTGAGGGTAGTATCCAGGGTGTCCAAGCACAATCACTGACGTAAATCCTAATTCTTTCGCAATTTTATGACCTTCTAAAATGAGCGTTCCCCCGATACCCTTGCCTTGCATGGCAGGTATAACGGCTACAGGGGCTAGAGAAAGCGCAGTATGGCTTTCGTTAGTATTGATAATTTCTACACGCGTAAACAGGATATGCCCAACAACTTCATCATCAACCACGGCTACAAGTGATAGTTCCGGAATAAATGCTGAACTTTTTCTTAGCCTATTAATCAAATTGTGTTCATCATAGTCGGTATGCTCTGCATTGTGGAATGCCATTTCCGCAACTTCATACACCCTATCAAAGTCAGCTTCATTTTCCTGTCTAATATGTATTTTCATCTACTTTTCACCCATCAACGATTTTACTACTATTGTACTTTAGTTTCTTGATTAAAATTCAGAACCGTTGGATGCCGCAGGAACGGGATTATTGACACTCTTCCCTTCTGGAACGGTCACCGAGGGATGGACTTAATGTTACATCTTCCTTTGCCTTCCCCACGGGCAAACTTTTATGCAAACTCCGCATATACGATCTTGTCGCCCCTGTTTTTGAGCAATACCTTCTAAGCGACTAATACATTTCCCTAAGTCAATGGCTTCTTCTCGGGAATTCGGACGGTCCTCCCACGATATCCCGTATATAGCTTTTGCTGGACAAGCGTCCTTACATTTCGTGCAATTGCCGCAGCGATTAGAAAGCGGCTGGTCTGAAATAAGTGGTGCATTAATCAACAAACAAGCGATGCGAATACGAGGTCCAAATTGAGGAGTGACCAAAAGTAGACTCTTTCCTAGCCATCCTAGTCCTGCGGTTTTTGCGACGGCCTTTGTAGATATATGTCCCATCCACTTTTCCCTATCCACTGTCTGTGAGGCAGGAATCGCAAGTGCTTTATAACCGATTTTTAGAATCTTATTTTGTATGCGTAAGTTTATTTGATCTAGTAACTGGTTAACAACAGCATATTGATGCGCGTAATGAAGAGTTGGCTCATCTTCAATCTGCTCAAAAATTTCTGGCGACATCTGAATTGCTATAACAACAGCCCTTGTAAAAAAGTTGAGCAAATTTCCTGGGATGGTGTCTATTCCCTTTACTCGCTCTAAGTCGGCAATTCCAACTAGATCTGCACCTAATTGTACAGCATAATCTTTTATATCTTTAGTAAGAGCCTGTTCCATCATACCTCCCTCCTTCCAAAAAATCTATTTCGACGACTTTATTGCTAATCCTTTCGATAAAATAAAGACCTTCTAGTTTCCTTTGTCATAACACTATGACAAAAAAGGACCGTCCCTTCGTCCGCTTCTTAAGCCTGATCTAACTGGCTTCTTCCCACCCCATAATACCCTTGTGGCGGATATCGAGCCTTCCCGGCTCAGTGAAGGTAGTTTTATCCGTATCGGGCCAAGCGTTGCTGAAAAGGGCACTGAGCACAGCCCCCATTGACCTCAAAGTTTAGGGATATTATACAAGTCTACCCGTAGCGCTCAATAAGACTGCTATATAACTTCCGAATTATATTTTAATTGACAACAAGGTGCTTCGCATCAATAATTTCATATTTTTCGTTAAGTTGCAATTGAAAATATTGTGGCACTTTTTCTTGTTTATGCATTTCCATTATTTTTTCTTTACATACTCTTATTAGCACATTAGATTGCTTAAAAAGACTGTTAGAATCCTGTTCTCTGATTAAAATCCCTTTAGCAAGTCTCTCTTTTCTTTCATCATATGTGCTTCTAAATCCCATATACGGATTATCACTTAAATGCAAAGCATTATTAGCTGATTCAACAAAAGAATTTAATGCAGCAATACTCTTTATATGATCATGTTCTAATCTTTCCAATCGTTCATATGCAATTTGTTTATCAATTGGTAATGCGCAAATAAGATAATTAGCTAACATCTGAGCTTGTATACATCCATCGATAACCTTAATACTCTTAAAGGATGTTTCCAAATGTTCATTTAATCTTTTTTCGGAACTTCCTTTAAGTGTCCAGTCTTTCTGATTTTCACTTTTTATTAGTTGATCTGCCTTTACAATGTTTCGTTTAAATAAATCGTCCAATTCCATTAAATCTCTAGTTATGCTTTCTAATTGGTTGTGATAAACGGAAATTTGATGTTTATCTTGTATTAAGCCCTTATCAATTGTTGAATATACCGATTGCATATAACGCATAGCGCCTTGTAATCTAGCAACTTGCGCATCCTCCAAGAACTCATAAATAGCGTTTACTTTGTTCTGAATTGAAGTTAGTTTTGCACTAATATCAGCTAAAAATTTTTGTCCTGTAATTAATGCCAATGTATTCCATACGGCTCCAACTACCTGAACTGGACTTATTGCACGACTGAATTTTCCTTGTCCAATAATCTTTCCTTCTGCGTCAACTATATTTGCTCGAAACCCGCCCCCCTTAGCTCGTTGCCAAAAAGCCTCTCCTTGATTTATTTTCTTCAACAAATCTGGATTAGCCATTATTACAACTTTACGCGCTGTAGCTATATCTTTAGCCAGATTAACAACTGGTTGAAATGAATCAATTATGTTCACACCATTAGTATTTGATTTAAAATTCTCCAACTGATACGCATCTAATTTGAAAGATTTTGGATCTCCGATTTCCAACAAAACTGAATCGCTATCTTGAATTTGAACTCGGAATTCGCTTAATCTATTATCTAACGCAGAAGCTTGAGATGAACCATTAAGCAGTCCCATATTTGCTGCTTCTGATGACCTCCCAAAAAATTGTTTTATTCTTGATAGTATTAGCTGAAAAAAGTTTGCCATTTACATATCACTCCTTAGCAACATCATCGGATAGTGATATCCGAAAATAGCATTAAGTAAATATCTATAACTCACCCATAAGGTAAGTTTCTCTTTTCTGGTTATAAATTCCTTCTATCCACACCGTTGACGTGATACGGTGAAAATTCTCTCAGTATCACGTGTAGCAGTACTGAGTTTTCCGCTAGACAAATCTAGCCGTACTGTATTAGTGGTTGCAAGCTCTTCAACTAATCTTAAACGACAGATTCATTCCTATTACTTATAAAAAGTAGGTTTAATTGGTGAAGGCGAGAAAATCGCCTCCGAAAAGCAAAAAACCGCTCACTGTCCGTCACAAAGCCAGACAATTCGCGGTTCTCATACTTCCTGTATTTGTAAAAAAAATGTGGATTGATTGGTGGAGGCGATCCGCGACCCTGCAAATCCACCTATTCTTCTTAGAACTGAAATGATATTGAAGAACCGTCCCATTTTATCGCGCTAATCATGCTTTGAATTGCGTTCCTTGACTTTACGTTCTTGATATATTTCAAGAAACCGTCCCCCGGCTTAAAAAGGTGTCCCCTTTTCTTGTTGTTTTTCCTATTTCATACTGGTAGAATATAACTAAGGAGGTGCAGTTATCATGGATACTTTGTATTCGACCACACTTGTTCATCTTGGTTCTTCCTTGACAGAACTGGCTGTTAAAGGTACTGCAACCGCAATTACATCGAAGATTAGAGCAATCAAAGATGAAAAAAATGCAGAGAAAATTCGAAATACGTACGACGAAATAGTCAATAAGTTATTAAGTGAGCGTGAGGAAGCCGTAAGAATAGCACAAGCGTATAAATCAGAATTAGAAAGTGTTATTATTAGCGATGAAGATATTCAGCACTTACATAATACTGTATCACGTGTCTTAGAGATCATAAAGGAATCTCAAATATCCACAGCGTCATCAATAGGAGAAGAAGCCGTGGAAAGGGTAAAAACACAGGCTGAATCATATGAACAAATAAAAGAGTTAATAAGTGTAGACACTTTAAAAACTATGCAATTGCTTGGGTTTAATTACAAAGCGGCCATAGGCGAACCTTTAACTCTTATGTTGAAAAACCTCATTCTATCAAAGGTATCGGAGCCTGACCCATCCAAACTATTTAAAAATATGCTAACACCTGAAATGGTTGAAATTTTGAAAAACAAAGCGGCTTATGATAATTTCAGACATATAACGGGTATGGGGGTAGCACAGAAATAATTGTGTAAACTGGATACACGGAGATTGTTCTTTTGTAGCGTTAGCCGATTTTCCTCATATTTCCGGTTTTAGCTGGTTAAGCCCTCCCCACACACAAACAACAAAAAATCCGCGAATAATTCGCGGATTTTTCTAGTTAGCATAAAGCGGAGGGAGGCGAAGTAAATCAACCCCCTGTCCATTCTATCATTGTAATTTTTTGCCATTACCAATGGTACGGTTCCCCTCTTGAAATCTTAAACGCCCGATACACCTGTTCCACCAACAGCAGACGTATCATCTGATGGGTAAAGGTCATTTTAGAAAATGACAACCGCTCTTTGGCTGCTGCTGAAACTTCAGTTGACAGGCCAAAGGCGCCGCCGATTACAAAGGTAATATCGCTTTGTCCACTCAGAGCCAAACTATCAAACTTTGCTGCCAGTTGTTCTGATGAGATGGCCTGTCCCGCCACATCCAGGATAAGCAGATAGCTGCTTTGTTTAACAGCTTTTAAAATGCGCTCACCCTCACGGGTGAGCGCTTGTGTTTTTTCGGCCGGTGAGGGATTATCAGGCATGCGCTCTTCAGCAAGCTCGACAATGTCAAGCTTGCAGTATGGCGTCAGGCGCTTAACAAATTCCTGGATACCGGCAGTTAGGTATTTTTCTTTAATTTTGCCTACCGCAATAATAGTAATCTTCATCTTATTGTTCTGACATCTCTTCCAACAGAACATTGATGGTTTGTTTCTTGTCATTG
>POVV01000939.1_pt1 | contig 13412 bp, 14 predicted proteins | sample 1560271 | NCBI WGS metagenome assembly POVV01 (sample SAMN08337232, study PRJNA429181) | Bioreactor metagenome, whole genome shotgun sequencing project. | biome: cows' rumen and soil; feature: anaerobic; isolation source: anaerobic chemostat enrichment culture, galacturonate as sole carbon... | reverse complement strand
CTTGGAAGTGCAATGCTTGCAGCTGTAGCAAACAAAGAGTATACTAGCGTAGAAGAAGCAGCAGAAAAAATAGTAAAAGTTGTAGATACAATTGAACCAACGAATGAATTGGTACAAAAATCATATATCCTCCTATACCTTTGCGTCAATTAACGCTTTTGACCGCGGAGCGGATTTATCATTATCTTTTGCGGCATAATTCGGTCCCACCGAATTATGTGTCAGTAAATTAAGGTTATAATTAACAAAGTTCAGCGACTGCTGAAGTAATTCGGCATTCAGCCGGTTCAACGGCGCCAATTCATTGATAATCGCAACCAGCGCATCTTCCAGCTTCTGCAGCTTTGCAGCCGTTTCAGCGTCAGCCAGCGATTTGACCTTATCAAGCGTCAGTTCTTCCGGCGGTATGCCATACGCAGCTGCCAAATCCAGCGTCAGCTTGTTTTTCATGGCCTCCTGTTTGCCGATTTGCAAAATCACCGCTTCTTCCTGCTTGATCAGCCGGTCCAATTCCTCAACATCGGCGGCAATAATCACCTGTTTTTTCTTACGGCTGTTCTCTAAGATCGTCTGGTAAACGGCAACAAGCTCTGCCATCAAGGAAATTAGATTATCCCACATGGAGTTCTCCTCTCAAATTAACGGGTATTGCCCAGTATTTTTTCCGCAATATCCTTCGCATAAACCGAATACTCGCCAGACTCTATCCGCCGGCTAAGCTCTGCCACCTTTTCTTCGCGCACGTCAGGCATCGCCTTAAGCTTTTGCAGCAGTTGGCTGAATTCCTGTGCCTTGGGAGACAAAACAACCTCATCCCGCTTGCTGACAGTTTGCTGAGACCGGGCTGCCGGTTTGGCTTTTTGATTTTGGTCTGCATATACCTTTAAAGCATCCTGAACCTGCTTGCCGGATATGATCATAGAAAACACTCCTTACGAAAGAACGTTACACCTTTTCTAGTCCGCTTATAGTAGTTATCGAAAAAAACGGCGAGGAAATTAACCCCTCGCCGCAACTTTTTTTATTTATCTTCCCGGGTATACATTCGGGTTCCCATCTTAGTCCTTAAATCAGGCTGAGGCTCCTGGGCCACCTCTTTGATCATTTCACGGGCCTTTTCACGTAATTCCCCGGACAGTTTCTGGCTGCAAGCATCACAAAATCTGCCGTCCGGAATCGGCGCGCCGCATGACTCGCAATTGAAAAACAGGGAAAATCCATGATCTGTCTCAATGCGACCAGCACGGATCATCCTGAGAATGATTTTATGTTTGACTCCGGTTGCCTGATGCACTTCTTCAATGGTCGCTTTTCTTGATTCGCGCAAATACGCACGGACCTTTTCAACCAGCGGCTCCTCCGCTTCCTGGCAATCCGGGCAAATGCCAACCGGATTTTCGGCATATAGCCTATCACATTCGGGGCAATATTTCAGAGACACAAGCAAACCTCCCAGGACATTTTTTTACAAAATTCTCCCTCTATTATACAGCTTTTCCATCCGTTTTTTCTAGGCCTTGGGTCCTAAAATCCTGCGGAAAAATTCTTTTCTGCAAATCTTGCAGGAATTTGTGATTTTTTGTGGTATCAAAATAAAAGTTAATTATGTGCGGGTTACCCTGTTAATAACATACAATTTTCGACAGGCTCCGGATTGGCGCTTCTCAGACAGGTGATTCTAAGTTATACTGGAGTAGAATTATGCCAGACAGTGCGGAACGGAAGGTAGTTTGCCGTGTATATGTCATCGCTGATGCCGGCGACTAACAGTTGCCCGGAACAGACCGAATCTCTGGAGACAATCATCGCCAGCTTATTGCGGTTGCTCCAGATGAAAAGCCAAAATTTATTTCTTCACAGTCAACAGGTGGCAAACTATGCTGTCAGCATTGCCGCTAAAATGCGTCTGCCCAGAGAAGAAATCGAGCGTGTCCGGCATGCTGCTTTATTGCATGATATCGGTCATTTAACTGTGCCCAACGCGGTGTTTGCCAAACTCCCCTATTTATCGACCCGCGAGAATAGCACCTATCGCAACCACTGCAACGCCGGCAGCTGGATGCTCGAAAATATCGCTTCCTGTCAGGATTTGATTCCTTATATCCGCTATCATCACGAGCGCTTTGACGGCAAAGGCTATCCCAGCCGGTTAAAAGGAGTAAACATCCCGCTTGGCGCCCGGATTATCGCTGTGGCGAACGGCTACGACCGCTATATCAACCCCTGCACCCAGCACTGGGCCAAGACCAACCGCGAAGCCGCGCGGGAGCTGCTGAATCTTTCGGGCACAGCGTATGATACCGATGTGGTAAAGGCGTTTATTGAGGCAATGGGACTGAAGTAAATACAGATCGTTGATAAAGCGCCATCTACGTTGTTAGACCTGCGGGAGCGCGCTTGCCGTACCCTGCAAACGTACTGTCTGCGCGCGCTTCCTCGGGCTGCCTAGTATCTGGCACTTTCTGAACGATCTGGAATAATAAAAACAAGGCGCTTATTCTACAAAGAATGAGCGCCTTGTTTTTTTCTCTCCGGTTTTGTGGAACAGCTACGATCAGCCGCCAGATCGGGGCATCCAGAGCGAAGCGAAAGATCTTTGCCTTTTAGTACAACTAAAGGAGATATGTTCTTTTCTTTACTCCAGTCCTTCGGGAGAAGATTGCCGCGCTTCGCTCGCAATGACAAAACGATTAGAAACGCATTCTATGCGCCCGCCCCTTTGTGCAGGCGCACAGTGTGCGCCCTTCGTGTCCTTCGTGGTAAAAAGCGTTCCCCCGTCACCCTCTGCGCGTGCTCTCTGCGTACTCCGTTCACTCTGCGGTTCGTTTCTTACCGCTTACCCTCCTGACGCGCCGCTGGCCAGGGCCAGGGCGGATACTTCCTTAGCGCCTGCTTTTTTCAGCGTGAGGGCGCATTCGCTCAGCGTATAGCCGGTTGTCAGTATATCATCCACCAGTAGAATCCGTTTTCCCCGCACAGCTTCGGGGCAGGTTACGGCAAAGGCGTCCTTGATATTGCGGCGGCGTTCAAGCGGTGAGAGCCGCCACTGCGGCAAGGTGTCCCGCCCGCGTACCATGATATCGCTCCAGGCATATCCCTGTGCTGTGCACCAGGGGCGAAACAGCAGCTCGGTCTGGTTAAAGCCGCGTTTTGCCAGCCGTTCTGCCGATAGCGGCACCGGTATAATCAGCTCAGGTTCGGAAAGCTTGGCCCAATTCACCTGATGCTCAAGCAGCCAGCAAAAGTAACCGGCCGCTTGGGGATCTGGGCGGAATTTCAGACGATGCAGCAACTTCTTCACCCTGCCGTCATAGGGTAAGATCGTCCAGCATATGGCAAGCGCTGCCGGCCGGCGTCCGCCGGGTGCCAGCTCGCGCAAAGTCAGCCGGTCTGGCAGGCATTGCCGGCACCAGGCGCCTTGTTCGCTGACCGGTGATTTACACCCCGGACAGCGCGGCGGATAGACCAGGTTCAGCAGAGCTGTCCACCAGGCACTTATCAAAACGCCTCACCTCGCAGCCGCTGGGCTAACAGGGAGTAACGGCGCTTGGTGCGGTCATTGCTTAGCGCGGTATGCAGCGCCGCCTTGGAGCCCAGGAGAATCACCCGCTCCTTCGCCCGGGTCACGGCAGTGTATAACAGGTTCCGCTGCAGCATGATATGATGCCCGGCGATCAGCGGTAAGATAACAACCGGATATTCGCTGCCCTGGCTTTTGTGCACACTCATACAATACGCCAGATGCAGCTCGTCCATATCGCTCCGTTCATACACGACATCCGCGTCCGGATAGCGCACCGTCACCCGGCCGTCTTCGATCAGGGTGATAAAGCCGATGTCGCCATTGAATACCGCCTTCTGGTAATTGTTGCGGGTTTGCATAACTTTATCGCCGGTACGGAAAACCTGATTGATGCCGGCTACCGTAACCGAATAGTCATGCGGCGGATTTAACGCTGCCTGTAATTGTTTATTCAGGTTTTCGACACCGCAGGCTAACCGGTGCATCGGTGCCAGCACCTGAATATCCCGCCAGGCGTCGTAACCGGATTGCGGCAATTCTCTGCTGGCCAGCTCGACCACCAGCTTAGCCGTTTGTTCCGCATCGTCACAGACTAAAAACTGAAAATCCGGACTGGTGGTCAGGTCAGGCTGGCGTCCGCTGTTGATCCGGTGCGCATTGGCGACAATCATGCTCTCTCCTGCCTGCCGAAACACCTCTGTCAGTCTCACAACCGGCACAGCACCGGAAGCAATGATATCCTTCAGCACTGAGCCCGGCCCTACGGCCGGCAATTGGTCCACATCGCCGACCAGCACCACCCGGCAGCCAGCCGGAACCGCCCGCAGAAAATAGTACATCAGGGATATATCCATCATCGACACTTCGTCGAGAATAATCGCATCCGCTTCTAACGGATTGTCTTCATCGCGCAGGAAAATCGGCGCCCCCTCCGGGCCGCCGCTCGACTCCAGCAAGCGGTGAACCGTAACCGCGTCGCGGCCGGTCGTTTCCTGCAGCCGTTTTGCCGCCCTGCCGGTTGGCGCGCCCAACAGGATCTTGCAGCCTTGTTCCTCCAGCACAGCCAGAATACCTCTGACTGTTGTGGTTTTGCCGGTTCCCGGACCACCGGTAAGCGCCAGCACCCCATGTTCAAGCGCAGCCGCCAGGGCTTGCCGCTGGGCTTCCGCCAGCAAAAGCCCGCCAGACCGCTGCCAGCGTCCGATGCTGTCCTCCGCATTGGTAAACAACAATGGACGCGCCCGGTCACGCAGATATAGCAGCTGCTCTGCCACCCGTTTTTCCGCATGATAGAGATAACGGGGATACAGCAGCAGCATGCCGTGATAATCTTCCATGCAAAGCGACTGATGCTTGACCAGATCAGACAGGATCAGGGAAACCTCAAGCCGTTCCACGCTGAGCAGCTTGGCCGTTTCCGCCACCAAAGCCTCTTCCGGCACACAGCAATGCCCCGCCTGGGAAATCTGCAGCAGCGCAAAATGAATACCGGCAGCCAGGCGGTCGGGATGGTTCTTCTCCAGGCCCAGCGCCATCGCGATTTGGTCTGCCTTGCGAAAGCCGATGCCTTCCACTTCCTCTGCCAGCCGGTAAGGATTGTGTTCCAGTATGCGAATAGCCTGCGCGCCATAATGGCTGTACAGTTTGGGAGCGTATGCGCCTGACACGCCATGCATTTCTAAAAACAGTATAATCTCCCGCAATTCGGCTTGCTCCGCGTAAGACGCGCCAATCATTTCCGCCCGCTTCGCGCCGATTCCGGATACCTCTGCCAACCGCTCGGGATGATGCTCAAGGATCTCCAGCGATTGCTTGCCAAACTGCTTGACAATCCGCTCTGCCAGTGACGGGCCGATGCCGCGAATCGCGCCCGAGCCGAGAAACCGCTCAATTCCCGCCAGACTGGACGGAGTAATCCGGCGAAAGGAAACCGCCTTGAATTGCCTGCCAAAGCGGGGATGCTCCACCCAATCGCCGGTTACATCGATTTCCTCTCCCAGCAGCGGAGCTGCCAAATTTCCCACCACAGCGACGGTGGATTTTTCTCCCGCTAACCGCAGCCGGAACACAATATATAAACTATCCGCACTTTGAAACACAATATTTTCTACTGTTCCGGTGATTTTCTCCATACAGCCTCCACACGTCACGCGGTCCACTCACGTCTTTATGTGTATTATGCCATTTTTAGCCATAGATTGTAAATCCCGCAGCTACTTTTACCAAGCGAAGCAAAGAACGGTTTGCCTCGGAAGGATGTTTGACCGCAGAGTACGCAGAGGGAACGCTGAGTACACAGGAAGAGGATCGCCGCGCTTCGCTCGCGATGACACGTAAATTTCTGTCATTGCGAGGAGCAACGCGACGCGGCAATCTCCCCCTCTAACCCTCCGTTCACTCTGCGGTTCATCCCCCGGTTACTGTACTGCTTCGCTCTCATATACGACTTCTCCGCCGAAAACTGTCATCAGCACCTTGGTCTGGCCAATAGCCAGCGGATTGACCGTAAAAATATTTTGATCCAGGACAACCAAATCGGCCAGCTTACCGGGTTCGATCGATCCGGTTTCGGGTTCCATAAACAGCGTATAGGCTCCGTCGCTGGTGAAGCTCCGCACCATCTGTTCCACTGTCGCCCGCTCCTCTTTATTCAGCAGATAACGCTCATCGTCGATATCGGTAATATCCTCGACGCCAAACAGCGGCCCATCATCCAGATTGCGGGTCACGCCGATTTCAATTGCTCGCAGCGGATAGGCCTCCACCGTGGCCGGATAATCCGAGGATGACGCAACCGTAACGCCAGCTTTAAAGAAGGAGCCCAGCGGAAACTGCCGTTCCGCCCGTTCACCCAATAGCTGGTAGTCAACCTGATGCCACCATTTCGGCCCTTTAAATTGCCAATACGGCTGCACGCTGGCAATCACCCCAAGCTGCTTAAAGCGGTAAATATCCTGAGGGTCGACCAATTGCAAATGAGTAATCGTATTGCGGTAATCGCCTGGCGTGACAGACTGTGCATAGGCCAGAGCGTCAAGAACCTTTTTCGTTGATGCGTCACCGGTGGAGTGGACATGAATCTGCAGACCGGCCGTGTTGGCGAGGGCAAATGCCTGCCGCAGCTTGTTCTCGCCCCAGAGGAATTCGCCATAATGCTGATCGCCTTTACCGCAGGCCGGGGTATAGGGCTCCAGCAAATGGCTGGTGCCGCCCTCCACCACGCCGTCGGTAAAGAACTTGGCCGTGGTCAGCCGCAGCAGCGGACTCGCGTATTGCCGGCGCAATTCAGCAATCTCAGCCAGTTGGCAGTCGATATCTGCATCTGGTGAAATACTGACCGCACCCCGGACCCGCAACCGCAATTGATTCTGCCGCTGCATCCACTCGCAAGCGGCAAACACGGATTTAAACGTGAGACTGCCCATTGTCAATATACCGGTAATGCCGTACCGGTGCATTTTTTGCTGAAAAATACGCATAGCTGCCGCATATTGTTCGACACTGTATTCCGGCAGCGCCACCAGCCGCATGGCCGCTTCCTTGAGCGTTCCCCACAGCTTGCCGCTGTCCGGATCGCGCTCAACCACGCCGCCGTGAGGAACCTCGGTCTCTGCGGTTATGCCATTCACCGCCAGTGCCCGCGAGTTTACCCACAGGGTGTGACCGTCATTGGCGCGCAATATGATCGGAACTGTTGTCGAAATCGCGTCCAGGTATTCCTTGCGCGGGCCTTTGCTGCGCTCCTCACCCTCAAGAACCGCCCACGACCAGCCGCGGCCATAAACCATGTCCGTATCGGGATGCTGCGCTATATAGTCTCTGACTGCCTGCAGATAACCTTCCAGACTGGAGCTCTCAAACAGCTTCACTTCATAAAGCTCAAGCAAGGCCAGGCCGGGCGGATGAATATGCGAATCAATCATCCCAGGAATGACTAGTTTGCCCTGCAGGTCAATCACCTGAGTTGTCTTGCCAATATACGCCTGCACCGCAGCGCTGCCGCCAGTAAATACGATGCGATCGCCCAGAATGGCGACCGCCTCATGCACCATGCCGGCAGAATCTGCGGTGTAAATTACGCCGTTTGTTAAAACCAAATCTGCTGTCATTTCGTTCACCTCATTTCGTCCAAGGCAGGGGTTTAGTTAAAACTCACTGTCTCATTTAACTCACTGGAATCAGCCCACTCCGTCAGAAGAAGATTGCCGCGCTTCGCTCGCAATGACAGGGAAACGTCTTCCATCATTCGGGATTGTCACTGCGAGGCACGAAGCAGTCTTCCCTTCCGCTTGCGCTGACAGGTTCCTTGGCGCGTTTCTTCTGCGCACTCCGTTCACTCGCGGTTAACAACATCCGTATTTCTGCTTCTATCGTATTCCCGGATTTGCGACTTGGCTGCCGGGCATACTAACCGCAAAGCGTATAGGAGGTGCCGTATGCGGCAAGCAAACGCGGTCAGCTGTCCCCGGTGTCACAATAACCACCTACAATTAAAATATGAAGTTACCTATGAATATTCTTATACCATTGATGCCAATGCACCCGGTGAATGTAATCATGATGAGTTTTTACCCTATCTTTATGATAACCGTGAACAAAAGGAAGCCAGGCAGACCATCAAGTGCCAAACCTGCGGCGCCAGCTTTCCCTGTTATTTCACCAACTGGCAGCAAGGCATCAGCACTGCCGCCCTGCAAAAAGCCCTGCAAACACAGTAATTTGCGACTTCAACAGAACGAAACGGAATACATTCTCTCAGCCCTGTATTTTCGGGGCTTTTCTTTTTGCTGTACGGAATACAAAGGAACCACTTTCCCTACCTAAACATACATTCTGTCCCCAATTTGTCCCCAATGCCTCGCCGTCAATCATTCCCCATCTGTTGCAAAATGATTCACACTCTGCCTTATGGCCGCCCTTAACCAGCTTCGCAAAACGGCTGATCAGATCCCATTCTTCATTCCACGCCCGCATTCCTCTCTGTGGCCGTTGCAGAACTTCATCCGGTCTTTTCCTTGGCCGGCTCCAGCGCCAGGGCGCACTCCACCGTGTTGCTTCTTCGTTACCAATTCCGATCCCTCCAGCATACCAGCGCACCAGCAAGACACAAGCCAATCCGTGTCCCGGCAAGTATAACACAGAGCATATGTTCGCGTTTGTGAAGTGAGGATAAATCTTAATAGCCGTACCAAAATGGTACGGCTATTAAGGAGCCAACATGGGCAAAATGTCTTCAGCATTTAAAACTACTATGGTAGCAAATTTCGCCGTATGCAGAACAACTATCCCCTAACATCCTCTTTAAACATAATCCATTCCTCCTTTATATATATTATAGCCACAGAAGGTAATAAAATTCAAGTATTCCTATTTTTTTACAACACTAAATATTACGCCATCTCCCGGGAGTATCCAATCATTGAAACGTAGCATCATGCCTCGTTCAAAAATTTGTTTCTCAATGTTAGACCCGTCCATAAAACCAAAGCCGTGACCATGTAAGGCGTACTCACTATCATCATGCAGATGAAATGTGATGCTATATTTTTTACACGGCACAGGTACTCGATGACAAAAATTAATATCCTCTATTGGAACTACGCTTTCTGTTTCAATTTCTATGACAGCCCTATCATCATTGCAATCGACTTTATTGTGACATAAATACTGAATATTATAGTGATCATCCTGTATGTCTTCAGTCTCACAATTCGCATCAATCGGTTTACCGTTCACTTTTACTGAAACAACTTTAAAAGGTATAATTCCAAGGCTATCATCAAATTTCTTCATTCTACAATCAATAGGTAACTTGTATTTTATTGGCTTCGATGTAGGATTTACTAGTTCTATCTTCCGATGAAACTTTTTCTTGATTATCCCTTTTTCCGTATCAATCTTACATTGGACACGAACTTCATAGTAATTATAATGATATGTTTCTAGTAAAGGCACTACGTTCTTTTGAACGGTATAAAAGAAGCTTTCTGGATCTTTGGGCCGTTCTTTAAAATATAACTTTTGCTCTAGTCTCATGATTAGTTCTTTTTTCTTTTGATCATCAAATCTATTAATATAATCATCCTTAATAATGATTTCTGTAAGCCTTTTAAGAAAATAATCCTGAAAGTCTGCTACTTCAAGTAAAATAGTAATGCTACCAACGATGAATAGCGCTATACCGATCTCAGTCAATAAAGACATGCTAATATGTAAGATCCCATTAAGCGAAAATATATCACCCTCTAACCATTGTTCAAAAAAAGCAACACCAAGGAGTAGTAATGCACCTCCTAAAATATATGTTGTTGGATAAAATTTAATAAATTTTACATATGACATTATAGTCTCCTGCTGCAATACGTAATACTATTATATTTTTGCATTATTTTGCAAAATCCTTCTTTGTAAAACAAAAAAAGCTCTACCTTTCGGCAGGGCAAGTAGATAATCAGCGTTTTGAGCACAAGATAGCCACGGTTCCGATAATCCGAAGCAGCCGTTCCCGCTTTCGGGCACGCTACTTTTCTTTGGGTTACACCGTTCCAGACGCTCCGTAGGGAGCGTCGAGGGTATCTGCCACGAAGCCGGATGGCCCTTGAGATAGCTTGTCTTAAAAAAAAGAAAACGGCTCACCCCGGAGGATGAGCGGCTAATTCGTTGACTGCATTTTTTGCTCTCGTTCTTTACGATTCTGGCTTGTGCCATATACAAACACGCTCACTAATCCTGCCAGTCCTGATAAGCTCACTACACCACCGGCAAGATCATGTCCATGCATTATTACATAGACTCCACCAGCAATCGTTCCAACGGCTATGAGAAAACCAAATATTACCCCGAGTAAGCTGTCACGCGCCCGAGACTTAACTACTACCGCTTCCAGTGCTTGCCGATGAGTTGCTTGCTGTTCAGCCATAGCTATTATTCTCTCGGCTGCCCCTGGACAAATTTGCTCATAACCATGAAGTGTTGCAGGATCAGGAATAGGCCCGCAATGAAATGCCGCGGCTACTTGAACCTGTGATTGCTGCACTTCTCGCCGAGCAACATTTTCTTCAACAGTAACATTACCTGCGTTTTGCGGCCTTTTTGTTTTTGCCATTCAATTCACCGTACCTGTTCATAGCATCTCTTAAATCACAACCAACAACTTTCCAGTCCTCGCGTAAGGCACGGTAATCTGCTTCGTCTGAAGTCCTTGATTCATTATACCTTGTTAACGTTCCGCCCATATCAAGAGTGGCCGCCATACCAGTAACGAAACGCGGAACGGCAAACAAAAACATTGAATCTCCCATTTTGTTGCCTCCTTTCCATCATTCCTTGGACTATTATTATACTTGATTTTGTACATATTTGCAATGTTTTACTATAATTATTGCAATTCTTACCTTATTGGTTAATAGCTATACATGATTTATTCTTCAATATAGTTTAAATACCTGCAAAATCCCTCCGCTTTTCAGTCATAAATAGTACAATTTTCCCTCCCTTACTTTATACGTACACTGACCAACCAAAAGGGATAGGCTTAAAGGAATAAATATCCACCGGCTTAGCCGGTGGTTTTTCTTTAACGGGCATAGCCCTGTTCTACTAACCACGCCTAAAGGCGTTAGTACGGTCTGCCACACGCGATGAAATGCTACTTGCTACCCGTAAACGGGTCGGGCATCTCTAAGGTTAATTGCTCATTCAACTGATCTTCTTTCAACTGCTTTTTTATATATTCCTGTATCTTTTTAGTGTCTTTTCCTGACGTATCTACGTAATACCCTCTGCACCAAAATTCCCGATTGCGATACTTGTATTTCATATTTCCCCACTTCTCATAGATCATCAAACTACTTTTTCCCTTTAGAAATCCCATAAAACTCGATACACTAATCTTTGGTGGTATTTCCAGAAGCATATGCACATGATCCGGGCATACTTCCGCCTCCAGGATATTCACACCTTTCCACCTGCATAATTCTCTCAATATCGCTCCCATTTCTAACCGCTTTTCTCCGTAAAATACTTTTCTCCTATACTTTGGTGCAAATGCCACATGATATTTACATTTCCAATTTGTATGTGATAGACTGTGGGTGTCGTTCATTCTGGATGACCTCCTTTTGATACTCCTAATGTCATTGCAGTTGGCAGACCGCAATGACATTTTATATCAAAAGGAGTTTTTATGTCCGCCTTATCGCTATAAGCTCTTCCGAACCCCACGTCTAACGTGGGGTTTTCTATGATAAAAAAGCCCCGCCTTTCGGCAGGGCAGTAAGAGATAACCCCGAACTAAGTTATTTACGCTCAATCACTTCGAAGCTAAGAATCTTATTTTTTCAAACACTAAACATTGAGCAACCCACGATGATATGTATTCGCTATAAGCCCTAAGAAAACCAAATAACGGTAACGGGCCTTCATTTCCTCTGGTATGAAAACCCTGCACAATAATGCGGGCGCTTTCGTTAACTTGCTTGCTCGGCTGTCGCCGCTTTTATCATGTCAAAAACTTCCCTTTCTTTAAGTACCCGGGTGATAAATACTGTTAAATGATCGATCAAGTTAATATCTCTCTGTTCTTCCAATAATTTGCCGTTTGTATCTGTCAGCAGCCTGACCGTTGGCCGGGTTTGCATTTTGGGCAATACATCAATAACAATGGCAAGCTCATTGCTGTCAAGCCGCACGACACTGCCGATCGGGTAGATAGCAACATGGGATAAAAACACGTTCAGGATATCCTGGTCGACCAGCGCGCCGCCTACCGTCATTAAGACTTCATAGGCTTCATGCGGCAGCATACCTTTGCGGTAAGGCCTGTCGGAAATCAAGGCGTCAAAGATATCGGCAACAGTGGCAATTCGTGAATACTCATGAATCTCCTGCCCCCGCAGCTGCCGCGGATATCCCTTGCCGTCAAAGCGTTCATGGTGCTGAAAAGCGATATGAGCGGCAAGCACCGAGAGATCTCTCACTTTGCGCACATAACCAAAACCGGTTTCAGCGTGTGTCTGAACAATCGCGCTTTCCTCCGGAGTCAGCACACCCACCTTTGCCCTGATGGTTTCCGGAATCGCCGTCATGCCGATATCATGCAACAAGCAGCCCATAGCCAGATCGATCAGCCTGGCTTCGTTGTAGCCCATATTGACAGCTGTTAACAATGATAAGATACACACATTGACCGAATGCGCAATCAAATAATCGTCAAAGCTTCGCAAGTCGATCAGGTGAATCATCGCTTCACGATTTCTGATGATCTCAGTGACCAGTTGTCTCACCGGCCCCCGCAGCGGGTCGAGGTCAAGCTCGTTGGTCTTCTGAAAATGGCGCAGAACACTCTGCAGCGCCTGAATCGTCTTGACACGGGTGTCAATATTGATCAACTCGGGTACTTCTAAATCAGCAAACAGGGGATTGCAAACATAGACCGAACCAACCCCGAGATTCTCCAGTTTCGGAATCGTCCCTTCGGACAGCATGGTTCCGGCACTTAACAATAGCAACCCGTCTGAGCTATAAACACCTTTGGCTACAATCATGCCTGCCTGTAAAAACGGCAAGGATACTCTCTGCACTGACTAGTCCTCCTCAATATATACGGCTAAAAATCCGTCGACTACAGCTTTGTCGCAAGCACAGTGGCAAGATCATGGATGCTGGCCGCTAACTTGTCTAATTTGCTTTCGATGCGAACAAGCAAATATCCTGCGACCACCATCGGAAAGCCGTAATTTGCCGAGTACTCGAATAGCTTATCCATACAAATGCCTCCTTGTATTATAGAGTAGTAGTTATTAAAGCCCCTCTCCAAGGGCTGTGCTACACTGTAGGGGATGCTGTGGATTGGTGTGTGCCTCCTACCACAAGATGGTTTTAGAAAGGT
>POVV01000938.1_pt1 | contig 13431 bp, 10 predicted proteins | sample 1560271 | NCBI WGS metagenome assembly POVV01 (sample SAMN08337232, study PRJNA429181) | Bioreactor metagenome, whole genome shotgun sequencing project. | biome: cows' rumen and soil; feature: anaerobic; isolation source: anaerobic chemostat enrichment culture, galacturonate as sole carbon... | reverse complement strand
GGAACAAAGATTTTCCTGCCGGAGCTTTTACTCTCCTTATGGGACAGCTTGTCAATCAGCATTGCCATAGCTTCATATCCCTGCCTCTTTGCATCACGTTCTATGGTTGATAGCCTGTAATCGATTATTTTAAGAGATTCAATCTGGTCAAAGCCTACCATTGATATGTCCCTGCCTATTTTAAGTTTCTGCTCGGTAAGATACTTAAGGACTCCCAGACTGGTCTGGTTATTGGAGGCAAAAATTGCAGTCGGCGGATCCGGAAGCCGCAGCAATTCTTTTGTCCGTTCATAGGCCTTGATGATCTTGAAATCTCCGGATACAATATACTCTTCCTTAGGTTCTATCCTATAATCCATTAAGGCGGCCTTATATCCCTTTAACCGGTCCTTCCCCGGCATAGAAGTGCTGGGACCTGTAATGATTGCGATCTTACGGTGACCGGCATGGATCAGGGCTTCCACTCCTTTATATGCAGCGGCGGCATTCTCTACAAAAACACCATCCAGACTGGAATTTTTAATATTTCGGTCAACTAAAACCACCGGAATTCCTTTGTTTTCAAATTGTATCAGCTTATCCCGAGTTACCATATCAAGCTCGGAAACCGGGGTAATAATCAAACCGGAAAGTCTTTGGCCTTCTGCCATCTGAAGGTATTGATGTTCTCTATCCTGCATTTCACCTGTATCAAACAAAACAATGTTATACTGGTTATTGACCGCTATCTCTCCCATTCCGCTTATAACGCTGGAAAAAAATTCATTGGCTATATCCGGAACAATAACACCGATACTGGAAGAGTCACGGGTGCTTAAACTTCTTGCTATGGCATTCGGTACGAAATCCGCTTCTTCAATCGCGGCTAAAACCTTCTGCTTCGTTTCGTCCTTTACATATCCGGACTGATTAATCACTCTGGACACTGTCGCAGAAGAAACACCTACTTTTTTGGCAATATCCCGTATATTCATTTTTAGAATCTCCTTTATGTAACCGGTTACATATGCATATTAACATATTGATCAACGAATGTAAAGCTTTTTTTATCTTTTTTCACAAATGATTTGGAAACCTTTTTGTATAATCAGAAAATAGTGCCAGATAAGAAGGTAATCCATGACAGCCTATCATAAAAAGTACCCTGATAGTCAAGCACAGCCACTTTATTGTGCCAAACTGTCAGGGTACCATTTCATCTATGGATTCTGAGGATTCGCCCCCAGCCACTCTACATCCAGTTCATGCAGCATGGTCGTATTCTGCCATCCGCCTGAGCCTGTGGTCCCGGTATGCAATAGGCTCACGCCGCCAAAACCATTCTCTGTTATCTCTCCGCTCAAATCCACCGAATGAATATATCCATCCTTTGCCTGATCTGCCAACTGTGGAGTCTTGGTTTCCACATGGGCGGTCAGCTTCGTCCCCTCTGCCTTCATTGTAATTTCACAGCCGGTCAGATAGCAGGATGAAAGGACTTCATCAGATATGTAGCTTACCTGTCCATTAGCATACCGGACAAGAACAAAGGTGCAGGCATTGGAGGCTGCCTCGGTGCGGATAATCCGCAGACCATATCCGGTCAGTGTTTCCGTGTCAAACTTTATGCACAGGTCCATATACTGGCCTGCGCTCCCGAAGCCCTGACCCGCAATTTTTGCCGGATCCGCCAAAAGCTTGAAGCTCATGCTGCCATATGTTCCTGCTACAGGTGTATACATAAGCCGTACGCCCTGAGTTCCCTGATAAATACCCATTCCTACGCTGCCGTCTCCTGTCTCACCATAAATCCAGGGTTGATCGGTGTCCTCCCCCTTCCAGCCGCTGTAATCCTTCATGTCAGCCGGTTGGAACGCATCCACGGTCCAGTATCCAGGCTTAATCTCCGTCTGCCGGACAACCGGAAAATCAGTAAAGTCGGTGTGGAAATTGTGGGCCGTCACTTCTGCTGCCGTGATTTTGTCTGGAAACATGGCTGACATGGCTGATCCCGGATTGCTCCGGATGTGCTTTGGCTCTACCTTGGCGGTCAGATAGCTGCCGATGTCACCCGCCATAAGCCGGTATTCATATCTCGGCTGATCCTGCGTTGAAACAGCCACCAGAATCGGGTTGCTTCCTGCTGCATCCTGGCTGCGGTACCAGGAAACCACAGACTGGTCTGCCCTGTCTCCCAAATCCAGGCCGTATTCAGCCGTCAGATAGCCCTCCTTTTCTTTTTGAACCGTCAATTTCTTTGTGAAGGATGGCGACTCCAGAACACTTGGCTTAACGGTCAGTTCCAAAGATGCCTCCAGCCCCTCCGGCGTCTTTGCATGAACCATAACCTGCTTTGTCTCGTCCTCTTCATTGATTCCCTGAATGGTGCAGGTACCGTTACCATGATCTGTAAGTGTCGCATAAGCCCCATCTTTTTCGGAAATTGTATAAGTCACAGCGCTGCCCGTTTCTTCCGTCTGATAGAAATACTGCACTTTGCTGGAAATAACCGCCTCATTGCTGCCGGATACAATGATATCTTCCGTTGTCTCCAGGGAAAGCATAGTCGGTATCTTGTCTGCTTCCGCTGCATTAACGGCAGATTTTACGTCCAGCGGATCCCACTGATCGTCCCCTCTTAGGAGATTGTAGGTATTATAGTAGCTCTTTCCATCAGATTCTATCCGGTAAGCCTTCAAAACCTCCGCTCCGGTCATATCCACAGTTTCCTGTGCGCCCTCACCTGCAATTGTAATGGGTTTCCCATTGTGCAGGATGTTGTATTGGTAACATTTTAAAGAAGCTGCCGGATATTTGGTCCAGGCAATTTCAAACGGAATATTAAAATTGCTCTGATACGTACAGTCCACTGCCGCTATTGCGCCCCCCCGCTTTGTAAAATACTGCACAGGCTCTGTTTCCACAGTCAAGGTCGCACACCGAAACATACAGTCTAAAAAAACAGAACCGGTTTTTGTTGCCTCGGCCAGCGGCCTGTTTCCGTAAAAATCAAAATCACAGCCCACGAAAACTGCATTTCCGTTGATGGCATCATCAGTGCTCTCAAAATGGCAGTTATTGTACAGGCTTCTTTCTCCGCCATTGATGGGACGAAGATTTAAACGGCTGATAAAATTACAGTTCTCCGCAAACATCCTATCCCCGGACAAATCTGCCAACTGAGCCTGTGTAATGGTGGAGGTCCGTTTCTCATGATTTAACTCCGGCTTCAGTGCATAATCCAAGTCCACACTGCAGTAATTACCAATCGTTAAGTTTTGAACCTGGAGTCCGGTTCCATTGTTATTGAACCGGAACATCGTATAGTTTCCGTCGGCGCCATGGGACTGGCCCCGGTTGCCTGCTAAAACCACATGGTCCGGGTCTTGGGTAAGTCCCTTTAGCGAAAGCCACTCACAGTCTACAACCATACCGTAAGGAACCTCATAGCCTTCAGTTTTTTCCAGAGTATCAGACGCTTCCGGATCGTCAATCCAATATACATATGGCGCAATATAAACCGTCATAGGCTCCTGCTCTGTACCATTTGTCAACGCCTGGGCACTTAAAGCCTCTGTTATGTCATTGTACACATAATCATAGCGACCTGCTGTCTCATCGGCCAGGGAACCATCCAGGTAGATTGCCTTTGGACCGAGAGGAATCGTTTTTCCCTGATACGTGATATTAGTCCCAGCAAATTTAATGGGGTCCTCAACGTTTAACGGGATATACTCTCCTGCCGTCACAGAATCCGTCTCCGCCGCCACCGGGGCTTGCTCATTTGCGCTCTTGCCTCCGCCGCAGGCGCTTAAGGACACTGCCATAGCAGCCGCCATCCCTGCCGTTGCCCACTGTTTAACCTTTTTCATGTTTCTCTCCTTTCATCTTTTTCTCTTAAATAAATGAGGTCTTAAAGCCTGTGCAAGAGATTTCACTTTTACTATAAATGTAAGCGCTTACACTTTACTATTTTAAATTATAGCACCTAATACTTTATAATTCATTTCAAATATAGTATAAAACATTGCAAATATTGACATCCCATGGCATGAATTTAATATAATTAATGAAGGGGTTTAAATTTATGAAAGCACTTACTTTTTCTATTGTTCTGTAGCTGTATATATGTGAGATCTTCCGGATAGATGGACTTAAGCGGCATTACCGTAGAAAAGAAATTCATCAGACTCTAGCCATCGTTACCAGCGAAAGGCGATGCTAAATTCAAAGTTCAGCTAATCTCCGGAAAGAAAAAACCCTTGCGGTTCCACACCGCAAGGGCAAATCTTATTGTATTCGTTGAAACCAGTCTGGCACCGCAAAAGCGCCACCTTTCCCATTCCACGCCGGCTATATCGGCCTTTGAAGTGCCTGGTTCTCTAACACAAGGTATGAAAGCTTATAACCTACCCCGAACTACTTTTAGACCTATTTTATGAATGACTTGCCAACAGCCGTTTTTTCAGTTAAATAAGACCTACAAAACAGTTCTAATACCCATTCAAGACTTATTACAACACATTGCAGACGATTTGTTAAGAAGGAAAGGTCTCAAATAGCCAACCGTATTGGAAAGCGGAAGGATTTCATCCGATAAAGAAATGTTTAAAGTTTGAGTTATATATTCTCTTCTTTGAAGTATCCGTTTCCATAAATCTGGATATTCTTTCTGAATCCTTACTCTCAGAGCTTCATCCGCAATGGCAATACAATCTTCCGCGCTTACGCCCGTATATCCTGGTACGGATGGAATGATATCAATCTGAAAAATCATACCGCTTTGAATTTTATTTTCTGAGCCCGGATAAATAGGTGACGACATCCATTCCTCATCTGCGGTTAAATGTCCTGGATTTAAAGACCAGCCATACTGTTCTTTCGGCAAGACTGTCTCTATAAGCTGATAGATTTCCTTTCCAGTTTTATTTATCCTTAAATTTTCCAACCACGCAACGACTGCATTGTAATAAGGATAAACCACTCTTCCCAAATAATCCTTCTGGTCCTGGGGAAGTTCTGCCTCATTACTGACCACAAGACCGGTCCTGCTTGAAAGTCCTCCTTTGAAGCCTGTTGTAAGAGAAAATGCATCTCTTCGTTGAATCTTTTTTGCAGTGGGATAAAGATTCGCCTGCTGAAATCTCTCTCCGGTTGCGGCAATCGGCACCACTGTATTCACCTGACCATCTGCCGTTAAGTATTTGCCTATCTCGATCTCCGTCTTGCCCACTTCGATGGCATTAAGTGCATTTAAAATGCAATTGGAGGAAAGATTGGCTCCATATTCATAATGAGCGATTTCATTTGTATTATTGGTAATACGAACACCTTTATCCGGCCCTATAAATAAATCATTTGCATTCACTAAATTCGCGTCTGGCCGGGCACTTCTCTTTAGTGCTTCAACGATATAGTAAGGAATATCAAAAGGACCTTCTTTCTCTTCATTGCCCGTAAATAGCTTCCAGCCCACGAGCCCTACTCTGCTTGCCTGGTTCAACCCCTGCCGTTCAAAAATAGAATCCAAAGCAATATCACATTCCATGGGCTGGTTTGGCAATGAAAAAAAAGGGACATGGATAACTTCGCCAGGCAGCCGGGTATATTGGCTCATCTTTAAGTTTTCATTCCCTAAGAGGTAATATACCTTTTGATCCTGTTTTAAGATTAACAAAGCTTCTTCAAAGCGCGGAATAAATCCAGTTAAGTATTCAAAATTCCCACTATGCTCTTTGTCTGCATAAATTACCAAATAATCAAGTTTTCTTTTCCTCATTCCAGCTATAATCTTCCGATACCGCTCCACCATCGTTTGATCCGACAATAAAACCGGATGTACTTCGTTGTAGGTTTTTGGCTCCGGAAAATTCATATTTAAGTAAATGCGATCAACGTTTAACATCATGTCTCCTCCTATGAATGAATTGCAGTTTTATCCGGCGATAATTAAATCAACACCATGCTCCTGCAGATCACGTTGGAAATCCGGGGAGGGTTCTATATCCGTAATTAAAACATCAATATCCTCTAATGCACAGACTTTGAAGAAGCCTGTTGTATCCATTTTCGTAGAATCCGCAACTGCGATGACTTTTTTGGCACAATTGACCATAGCTCTTTTGACTAGGCCCTCCTCTTCCGTATGGATATAAAGCCCGGTACCGGTAATTGCGAATACTCCCAACAGTGTATAATCAACTCTGTACTGGGATAATTCCAGCACCGTATCGCTGCCGTATAAAAACAGTTGTATCTGGTGCAGTTTCCCTCCCACTACTTTGATATCCTTATTACCGTGTTTTGCCAACTCAACCGCATGCGTTAAAGAATTGGTAATGGCAGTCAGGCTTTTGGAAGCAAGCAAGGGAATCACCGCTTCCACCGTGGTTGAAGAGTCAAAGATAACAGAGGAAAATTCCGAAATAAGCGGTTCGGCAGCTTCTGCAATTTTTTTCTTAGGTGTGGAATAAATCTTCGATCTTTCTTCGTAACCCATGATCAAGGCTTCTTTTTTCCCAGATATTGCACCTCCATAAGTTCTCTTTAATACACCTTTTTTCTCAAGTTTAATTAAATCACGCCGAACGGTGTCCTTAGATACATTTAATTGGTCCACCAATTCTTCCATTGATACATTCTTCTTTTTTTCAACGATTTCCTGAATCTTCGCTAAACGTTCTTCCACAAGCATATTTATCATCTCCTTACCCATTAAGTATACAACATTTTGCATCATCTTGCAATAGTTAAAATTATTTCAAAAAATATATTGCAAAATAATGCATAAAGTTGTAATATTCAATTATCACAATTGATCATTTCATTCGTCGCATCCATTATTCATTTCTATTTACGCCGCAAGCGACAGCGGCAGAAAGGGGATTATGTTATGAAACATCAAGTCTTTGGAACATTACAAAAAATCGGTAAATCATTCATGTTACCTGTTGCTGTCCTCCCTATTGCCGGTCTTCTTTTAGGTATCGGTTCTACATTTACCAGTACGGCTTATGGATCTATCGTAAAGGATGGAGGCTGGCTGTATAAGTCTCTAAGGGTTGCAGCAGACAGCGGAAATATCGTCTTCGGGCTTCTTCCTCTCTTATTTGCCGTTGCAATTGCGATTGGCCTGGCTCAAAAAAGCAAAGAGATTGCCGCTTTATCCGCCGTAATTGCCTACTTTGTCATGAATATGGCCATCATGAGTATTGTCAAGAATTTTATGGAACTGGAAAAGCTTACTCAAACACCCGGATTAATAAGTAACTTTCTAGGATTTGAAAATACGATGAATACAAGTGTTTTAGGCGGAGTTATCATCGGTTTAGTGGTTGCCTGGCTTCATAACAGATATTATAAAATAAAATTGCCTGACATGTTATCCTTTTTTGGAGGAACCCACTTTATCCCGATCATCTCTGCCTGCGCAGCTATTGCTATGGGAATTGTTTTTGCCATCATCTGGCCGATTCTGGGACAAGGGATCGCCTTGCTTGGTATAGGGATTGCAAAATTAGGTTATTTGGGGAGCTTCCTCTATGGTTTCATTCTACGGGCGCTGATACCAACAGGACTGCACCATGTCTTTTATATGCCGTTCTGGCAAACTGCTTTAGGCGGAACTGCTGAGGTCAATGGAGCGGTTTTAGAGGGGGCTCAGAATATCTTATTTGCACAGCTTGCAAATGGAGAGGTGATCAGTCCGTCTGTTGCAAAATTTTACTCCGGCAACTATCCCATTATGATGTTCGGCTTTCCAGCCGCTGCCCTGGCTATGTATCATACGGCTTACAAACAGAAAAAAGCTAAAATCAAAGGCCTACTATTCTCCTCCGCCCTTGCATCTTTCTTAACAGGCATTACAGAACCGCTTGAGTTTTCATTCTTATTTGTATCACCACTTCTATACTTTGGTATCCATTGTGTTTTAGGCGGCATCTCCTTTGCGGTTGTAAACATACTGAATGCAGGTGTGGGGTATACTTTCTCAGGCGGAGCCCTTGATTTCGCCTTATATGGTATTTTACCCGGGAATGCACGAACAAACTGGATTGCCGTATTACTCGTAGGTTTCGCTTACGCAATTATTTATTATGTTGTTTTCCGGTTTGCCATAACAAAATTAAATATAAAAACACCTGGTCGGGAAGACGATGAGGATTCTAAATTATATACAAAAGCGGATTACCTTGAAAAGAAGAAAGCCGAGGCAAAAGAAAAAGCAGGCACCTCTACAGATATGTATGTACAAATTGTTGAGGGATTGGGTGGACTGAATAATATTGTGGATTTAGATAATTGTGCTACACGTTTAAGAGTGGTTGTGAAAGACCCCGCAAGAATCGATGAAGTACTCCTTAAATCTACGGGTGCCGCAGGAGTTATTCAAAAAGGTACTAATCTGCAGGTGATCTACGGTACTAAGGTCAGCACCATCAAAACCGAATTGGAAGAATATATCGAAAACTACAACAGGAGGAATCATAATGAAAATTAGAGATAAACTTTATCTGATCTCAGGAGGCAGCTATGGTGAATTAGGTAATGCCTATCTGATTAAAACCAAGAACGGTTATATCATGATTGATAGCAGTAAACCTGATGCATTAACCACTATCCGGAATAATTTAGCTTATTGGAAAATTAAAGAGAAGGAAATTTCAGCCGTTCTCCTTACCCACGGTCATGATGACCATGCTGGTTGTGCAGCCTATTTTCAAAATCAGGGTGCAAAAATTTATGTTGGTGCAGATAATGAAACGCTCCAAAAGGGTAACTTTGGGCCAAATAGTCCCTTTACTAATCATATGGCTCCTCCCTGTGTTGCTGATGTTATACTTAAGGAGGATCAAATTTTAACCATTGACAGCTTTCAGATAACCGTTTATTGTATGCCTGGGCATACGGATGGAACGCTCCTTTACTATGCCAAAGTTGATGATGACAGGGTTTTATTCACCGGAGATATGTTTTTCATCGAAGGTGAAACCGGGACAGACGTTAAAACCGGCTGGAAAGGGGATCTAAGCTATAGTGTTGAAAAATCAGGTATGAGCTTTCAAAAATTATGGAACCTCGGTATAGAGCCAAACATTGTATTAGGAGGTCACGGTATTCCTTTCATCAATAAGAATGCAAAAGAGGCGATCCGAAGCGCCTATAAGTACTTTTTATTAAATAACAGGTAAAAACTTCACATAAAAATAGGCCGTCATTTTGGCGGCCTCAAGTTCTGCTTCTTATCTTATGGAGTTTCCGGCTCTGCTAATGGACTGCATCCTATATTGTTTACGGACTAAGTCCTTTTTCCCACTTCCCCCTTATATGAACAATAAAAAAGCCTTTCCCTCTCGCACTATGCCACTACCTAATCTAAAACAGCCACACCCGTGAAAAGATGCCGCATCAATACAGTTCTGGAAGGTCGAAGGCTGGCCCCCATAACGGCCAGTACACCAATCGGACCAGTGCCAACCACCAGTACACGGTCCCCGGAAATGATAATATTAGAGCAAACTGCTCTGGAAAGCTAGGTAATAGTACAACCGAACAAAAAATTGCCTTGTATAATGTATATGGAAATATTGAGGTGCAACCTCCCATTAATCTTTGTGTATTTGAATTCAAAGTCTACCATAAAGAAAATCCTCCAATAAAGATTATTTACAATTCATCGGTAATCGTTTGGCTGTGTGCGAAACAATTATGATTTCCGTAAACATCCTTATTGGAGGATTGCTAATTCAGAAGCCCTGTTTTTATACGCTTTATACCCTTACCTTTATAAAGTACTCAGCAGCAAAAATGATCTTTTTCTGTCAGGCCCCTATTGGCCGGAGATTACTTTATTCGTCTATTACCCCTTTCGCAATAGCCCTTTTCATCCAGTCCTTCCCATCGACGATCCTGGCTATCACCATAGCAAGTCCTGTATCCCCCGTTACATTAACTACCGTAGCAGGAGCATCTGTTATAGTGCCGATCAATACCATAACCGGTATGGCAACAGTAGGAAATCCAAATGCGGATATTATAAATATTTCAGCAACATATCCACCAGCCGGAATTCCTCCCATGACAACAGATGCTATCACTGCCACAACGATGGACATAATAATATTTCTGGGCGTTGCATAAGGAATTCCAAATATAGAACACAAAAAAGCAATTTTCAGGATTTGAATAATACATGCACCGTCTTTATGTAAATTTGCTCCCAGCGGTATGGTAATATCCGCAATATCATCAGGAATCCCCAATTGTTTGCCTTGAATCATATTCAGAGGAAGAGTTGCCGCTGAGGAACAAGTTCCCAGTGCTGTTAATGTTGGAGCTAGTGCGGTCTTCCACCACCGTTTCACTCCGGCTGTACCGGCACCGATATAAGCCATGATCGTTTGTGAAAGAACAAAATAGACAACGATGACTGCGCAATAAATGATGATGGCCCGGGAAAGAGGTCCAATTACCTGATCTCCATATTCTCCGATCAAGATCGCAAAGTAGCATCCTAAACCAATCGGTGCAATTTTCATTACGATTCCAATCACATTCACAATGATATCGGACAGCCCTTCCATAAGTTTTAAAACCGGCTTTCCTTTTTCTCCAGCCATAATAATTGCGATTGAAAACATAACGGTAAATACAATCAAAGCCATCAGGTTGCTTTTAGAAAATAAAAGTGGAAAATCATTAACTGTAAACATACCTAAGAAATTCATGCTGCCATTCACATTATCCACCTTTTCTGCCAGATCCAGCACAGCGCCTTTGGCTGGGTCAAACATCAGTGCAGCAGCTACCATGAAAAGACATGAAATCACTCCTGTTATGATCGTGCCAATCAGAAACGTGATCAGTATTTTTCTTAGTTTGACCAAATTCTCCATTTTAGCAATCGCCGAAGTCAATGAGCAGAAAATCAGGGGAACAACACAACAGTAAAGCAAATTTAAGAAGATGTCCGCAACCGGCTGCAGTATTTTTGCGCCTTTCCCCCAGAAAAGACCGATCACTCCTCCCAGAACCATTGAACCCAGTAATATTACGGAAGATTTATATGTATTCCAAATGTTTTTCATATGTTTCTCTCCAATCACTTTTCAGTATTTACCCATTAATTTTTCTTAAATTTGTCTTTATGCTTTCAATTGCACTCATTACTATTTCAGGCGTCGTTCCTAAGTTCAGCCGGATAAAGCCTTTCCAGTTCTCACCGAACCATTCACCGTAATCGACAGCCAGTCTGCACTGATTTTGTGTAAATTCTTTTATTTGTTCAATGTCTACATAATTCCTTAAATCCATGAAAAGCAGGTAAGTTCCTTCAAGTGGAACAATATAAACTTCCGGGAACTCTTTCATCTCTTCCACTACCATCTGATAATTGTGATAGATCACCTTCTTTAAGGATTGATACCACTCATTACCACCTCTTAAAGCGGCCTCCACTGCCGTAATACCGAATATATTTACCTCCACATTATTAAATACTTTGGTGAATTCATCCCAGGTTTTTCTTAATTCCTCATTTTTGATTACAATCGTTGAAGTTAAGCAAGTTGCCAGATTAAAGGTTTTAGATGCTGCAAAAGCAGTAATCATATTGTCCGCATATTTTCCGTTAGCTATAGTTGCTGCCGGAATATGTTTTTTCTCTCCGAACACCAAATCCTGATGAATTTCGTCAGATACAACCAATACATTATGGCGCGCGCAGATCTCCAGCATTTTCTCCAGCTCTTCTTCCGTCCATACACGGCCTGCAGGATTGTGAGGAGAACACATAATATACATCTTTACATGGTTCTCTTCAATTTTCTTTTCAAACGCTTCAAAATCAATGGTATAGATACCTTTATCATAATTTAAATCACAAGTGACCAGATTACGTTTGCTGTCTTTCACACAGTTGTGGAATGGATAATATACCGGTGTAAGAATAATGACGGAGTCATTTTCTTTCGTATACATATTAACCGCCCAATACAAAGCCGCCACAACTCCGGGAGAAATCCGCATCCATTCTTTTTTCATTTTGTAACCATGATGGCTGTATTCCCAATCAATAACAGCCTCGTAATAGGAATCCGGCACGAAAGAATAACCAAATATGCCATGATCAACCCTCTTATGTAATGCTTCAACAACAGATTCCGGTACTTTAAATTCCATATCTGCCACCCACATGGATATCAAATCCGGATCCCCAAACCGTAGATCGAGCGCATCCCATTTTAAGGAAGCTGTCCCCATACGATCTACATAATACTTGCTGCAAAAATCTTTGACTCCCATTTAATAAACCCTCCTTTTAGTTTAATGCCTAAACCATTTTACATTTGAATTATATCGGTATACAAGGACTTTGTCAATATGTTTTTGTTTAATGTCTATACTATTTTTATGCCTTTTTTTGATTTTTTATTTGATTTTTCAAGATTATTGTGTTAGACTTATGATTGGGTAAATTTACCTTTATGGACTTTACACAAAATTTAATTAAAAGGGAATGAGTAAATGAAAGAGAACCAAAATTTAAATGAAAGTATTATTGACGAAACTTTTCACACATTAAATGAAAGGCATAATAGTATTTATCAGTTTGTTATGCGATATAATGACTATATAATCTCAACACATGATTATGGGCTTGGGATCCTGCTCAGCATGATTGAAGCACACACACTCACTTATATTGAAGAAAACCCAGGCATAACCATTACTGAACTGGCCTCCTATTGGAATAAAACAAAAGGTGCATTATCACAAACAGTCAGCCGGTTATCTGAAAAGGGACTTGTTACAAAAGAAAAAAAGGAAGGAAATGCCAAAAATGTGCTCCTATTTGCTACAGAAATCGGAGTAAAACTCAGCAAAGCACATAAACTTTATGATACAATAGATATCGCCAAGACAATGGGGGAACTAAAAAAAGAATGCAGCCCTGAAGAAATCGATAATTTTTATAAAGTCATATCGGTATACAACAAAGTCATCCAAAATGATTTTGAAATCAACCGGGGAAAGAAAAATAATGTACGTTCTTCTGAAGAATCAATTTAACCTCATTAAGCAGCGAAGCGGATTACGAATATCCGATCGACTTCATTGAATAAAACAATCGAACCAAAATAAAGGCTCTTTCAAAAAATGAAAAAGCCGATAAAATAAGGCTTCCCGGAAATCCGGAAAGCCTTATTTCACCAGCTTTATAAGCTTATTCGTTTAAATATTACTCAACAGAAATGATTTCTTTCTTGTTGTAAGAACCGCAAGCCTTGCATACTCTGTGAGGCATCATAAGTGCACCGCACTTACTGCACTTCACTAAGTTTGGAGCGCTCATCTTCCAGTTTGCTCTACGTTTGTCTCTTCTTCCTTTAGAAGATTTGTTCTTTGGACAGATAGACATGGTTACACCTCCTTAAACTTTTTAAAAATATC
>POVV01000937.1_pt1 | contig 13434 bp, 14 predicted proteins | sample 1560271 | NCBI WGS metagenome assembly POVV01 (sample SAMN08337232, study PRJNA429181) | Bioreactor metagenome, whole genome shotgun sequencing project. | biome: cows' rumen and soil; feature: anaerobic; isolation source: anaerobic chemostat enrichment culture, galacturonate as sole carbon... | reverse complement strand
CCTTTACTTCATCTGATGCCGTTCCATCATCATTGGACTTCATCTTCTCTCTACGAAAAGATGAAAACTTTAAAACTCCAAACGTCTTTTCTTTATTAACTGTAAATCCATCCTGTAATCTCATATCAATGTCTCCTCCTATGCTTTCACGATATCGTCTGCTAACAATACATAATTAACAAGACCTCTGTTATTGATGCTGTATCCCTCCGCAATCAGACGAGGATTTACCAGTTTCACCTGCTCCTCATATCCGAAAGTCTTTGCTCCTGACTTTCCCGGAATCCTTACTGCTACATTTTCAGAACGCTGCACAGAGGAATATAGGCTATATTCCCTTAGCTGAACTGCATTCCTTCCATTTACTCTTCGGCTAGTTTCCTCCGCCAATCCCGCAAAACTTAATTTTCCAAAGGTCACTTCCATATTCGGTACTACTTTCTTAAAATTCGCCATCTTATTACCTCCAATTTTTATTTATTCTAAAATAATACAGCACAAACAATTACTAACCGCACTACCGCTTGGTGGAAGCACAGAGGGCATAGACCACGTTTCACTAACACTCCATGCCCTCTGCACTTTTATTTATTTTATCAATCCTTCCCAACGCTACCTTATTCTATTTGAATACCCTGCCAGTGCTCCTATGCTCCAACGTAATCCTACCAATAACTTTAAATCCTGCCAGATTTGCAATTCTCTTGATAAGACACAGTGTATCTATACAGTTTTTTTCGATTTTCTGTTCTTCCTCAACAACCTGTCCAATAGCAGCACAAGCTGTTACATCCATATACCCTTCACTATTCCTGTATTTCATCCTAACCGTCCTTCCGCCCTACTTAATCAATAACAAAAAAATATGTAATCACTTTTATTCAAATGACAATTATTTACATTACATTTTAAATCACCTCTGCTTTTTACTAACCGTAGAGTAAAAACGGTGCATACAATTCTTTTAGGCATCCTGCCCCAATATTTTTATAGCCATTCGTCGTGGCAACCAGCCGAATCCCATTCTGTCACTGGAGCACCGTGTATACCCGGTGGAGTCTTTTGGTAATGAAGTCAGACTCAAACTACGTTGTCATATTTAATTGTAATTCCTCACTCTGCATTAAAGGGCTTGTGACCTTCGGACTACTCCGGCTGCATTAAGGTAGCTGTAATTGCCACCTTCTTTTATTTATTTGAAGAATAACCTTTATATCTAAAAATTCATTCAATTGCGGAATAATCATTATTAGTTTTATAAATGTCATACTACGTACCTCTACATTTTTGTTCTATAACACCAGTAAACTATGTAAATATATCTAATATATTATTATTTTTGTGTCTTTTATGACACTTTTTCTTTAAAAAAAATCACCATTGGAGAATCTAGCTTCAAAAACTCTACTATATGTTGTATCTCACCTTGAGTAAATTGAGTAATTCCATTACATTTACGATAAAATGCTGAACGACTAATATTTAATTCTTTACACATATTTTTTATGGTAACTCCATTTAGCCTCATTTCAAACTCAAGTTTTTGCTTATCCATTTCAACTTCCCCTTCCGTGTCATTTAGGACACTTTTATATTAACACAATATATTATATGTGTCAACACGTTTTTGTCTTTTACGACACTTTTTTTATATTTATCAGCTCACTCATGTTGCGTAAAAGACACATTAGTGTTATAATATTCATAAGCGAGGTGTATATTATGAATATGGGTGATAAGATAAAACAATTACGTAATGAAAAGGGAATGACCTTAGAAGAATTAGGAAATAAGGTTGGTGTAGGTAAAAGCACAGTTCGTAAATGGGAAACTGGTATTATCGCGAACATGAAAAGGGATAAAATATTAAAAGTATCTGAAGCTTTGGGAACATCCCCTGCCTATCTCATGGGATGGAACGAGGAAGATAAATCCCAAAGCTTAACTAAAGAAGACTCTTCAATTAAAAATAATATTGTACCGCTTAAAAAGTCCAGTAATTTAAGTGAATTTAAAAGAAGTAAATTAGAGAATCAAATTATTGACAATATGGAAAATTTAAATAATGAGGGAAAAAAAAGTCTTTTAGACTATTCAAAAGTGTTACTTGGAAATTCCAATTACATTTTAAATGAAAAAAAATTAAACTCTAATCATCTTGAAGTTGTTGCAGCTCATGAACGTACTGATATAGAAATAACTAATGAAATGCGTAAACATGACGATGATATTATGGACGATGAAAATTTTTAAATATCATTTAAGAGGTATAAACATGAATAACTATGAACTACTTTTAGATGAATCCTTTGACAAAGGACTAACAGTTAAAGAAAAATCATTAATATCCAGTGATGGACGTATTAAAGGACGTAAAATTGCTATTCGAAAGGATATTGAAACTTCACTGGAAAAATCTTGTACACTAGCTGAAGAGTTAGGACACCATTATACTACATCTGGCAACATTATTAATATGTCTACAATTAGAGATTATAAACAAGAGCAAAAAGCTAGATTTTGGGCTTACAACAAAATGATAGGATTAAGGGGTCTTGTAAATGCATTTGAACATGGTTGCCAAAACCGGTATGAAATTGCTAAACATTTAGAAGTTACAGAAGAATTTTTACAAGACTGTATTAACTGTTATCAGAACAAATATGGAATCAGTACAACAATAGACAACTATTATATTGTGTTCATACCATATTTAGCTGTCGGAAAATTATTTATATAATAAAAACGCTTAGTACGCACTAATTCCTTAGCCCCAATTTAATAGATACCAAAACAAGAATCTAAAGCTATTTATCATAGACTTACCGTGATTGCTACTTATGGGCAATATGTAGAAGACAGTCTGAAATCAATTTATAAATAATACAAAGCACAGCTACCTATTGTGGTAACTGTGCTTTTTCATTTATTTAGTTACCGAATAAATCAGCTAAATGCTTACTTCGTATTCTATCTTAGCAAGTTCAACGCCAATTCGTTCAACAATACCTGTAACAAGGGCATTGCCCATAAAGAACATGCGCATACGATCTGTAACCTCTATTTTATTACCATTCACATCAATTTTATATTTTGTCCAATCAGGAGGAAAATCTTGTAATTCTGGATTAAAGGAAATATATTAGTTGAAATGCTTTCAAGTATAGCTTTTGTATAACATACATAAAATGGGGGATGGATAATTGATCATCCTCTGTTTTTACTATTCACTTTAATTAAAATAATTTTTAACAGTCAAAGGGTTTCCTATCTTATATATTTAGTCATAAAAAAAGAACCAACTTCTGGTTCCTTCTTTGTATATTCATCATATCAAGACTCTAACATCATTTGTCGTAAACTTGTCGTAAATTCACATATTTCATAATTTCAATACGCTACAAGCCCTTATTTTACAGGCTTTTAGAATATGTGACTTATTTTCCTACCCCGAAGAATTCATTCTTTTTACGTATTTTATTATAGCTGATTATTAAGAATTATACAAGTGATTTTTTTAGTACTATACCTTATTCCCATATATAACGAATTAAGTCATCCATAAACCGTTCAATTGACTCATCAGCAGCCTCGGGATTAAGCAATCGCTTATACGAATTAATAATAGCAATTCCCTTTAAATAATTAGCAAAAACTTTCCAATCACAAGAATGATTTTTATCTGGAATCATACCCAATATCCATAATGCGGTTTGTTTATCATTAGAGACATTTAATAGATATTCTTTCGGCCATGCGGACATAAGCAGTGTTATCTCCTCTTGGGACATATAAGAAAAAATATTGCGATTTTCACGCAGCATGTCATACAACCATGCTTTAAATTCAGACTTTACAAGTAGTCCATCTAATGATAGATGTTCTTTCAACTTTTTCCGCTCTAAATTTCTTTCAAAAATCATCAGCTGATAGGCGAACTCTTCTTTATTTTTAAAAAAATGATAAAAAGTTCCCTTGGCTATACCACAAGTCTTTGTTAACTGATCTATAGTCATCCTTTTATATCCCATTTTTTTTAATAATTCAAATCCATTTTCTAATAATTGTTGCTGTAATTTTTGTTTCTGTTCCTCTGAAAAAATAGCCGGCATACTATATCCCCTTTTAAATGAACGTTTCTAATATTTGAGTCATTAAAATTTTATCAAATTACATTATATATGTCAATTTATATGTTTTCCTTGACAAACAAATTGGTCAGTGCTAACTTATAAATGACTATTATTTCATTTTTAGTCATTATTTCATTTTTAGTCATTATTTCATTTTAAAATAAGGAGGACTATATGAGCCCAAAAAGGAGTATTCCTGTTACTAAAGTATTTACATACACTAAAGACAGAAAAAAAGCAGCTTATTCTGTAATGCTTGCAATTCTGTCCGTATTCGGAGGACTAATACCTTATTTGTCCGCTTCCAGGCTTGTTATATTGATTATTACACATTCTTTAACACCTTTTTCCACACTTTACTGGGGCGGTTGTGCCATAGCCGGATATTTTTGCAAAACCGTTTGCTATACACTTTCCTCCAGCTTCTCACATCAAATGGCTTATCAAACAATAGCCGAAATAAGAATCATGCTGACTGATAAATTACTGCTTCTATCTTTAGGGAAAACAGCTGAGAAAACGACTGGTGAATATAAAAATATTCTTATGGATGAAATGGAACACCTGGAATATCCGCTGGCCCACATGCTTCCTGAGCTTACTTCAAATATCCTTGGATTCATCGTAATGCTTATTTCTCTGCTTATCATAAGCTGGCCTTTAGCACTTGCCTCACTGGGCACTTTAATCTTGGGATTTTTAGTATATGGTTTGATGATGTCCGGAAAAAATGTTATGGAAATGTACCAAAAATATACCAAAGACAGTGAAATGATGTCTAGTGCCATGGTGGAATATGTTAGTGGTATGGAAGTAATTAAGGCCTTCGGAAAAACAGCCTCTTCTATGAACAAATTTTCAACAGCAGTAACCACTTTCCGAAATTCTATGAAAAACTGGTTTGCTCACTGTTATCCTTATCTTGCAGGTTTTTACGTAATTACACCTAACAGCTTATTTTTTGTATTACCTATAGGGATGCTTTTAATGTCTCACAATCTTATTACTATAACTCAGTTCATTCTATGTATGTTTTTATCCTTAGGTGTTTCAGAACCAATTATAAAAATTATGGAATTTGCTGATCATATTATGGCTATAACCACAACTCTTAAGAAAGTGGATGAGCTTTTGGAAACAGATGAGTTGTCTCAAGGTACAATGTCATTTTCGGATACAGACCTTTTAACAGTAAACAATCTCACCTTTGGTTATGAATCCAAGAATAAAGTCTTAAATAATATTAATTTTTCTGTAAAGAAGGGGCAGAAAATTGCCTTTGTCGGCAGTTCCGGCTCTGGTAAGTCAACCATTGCAAAGCTGCTGGTAAGGTTCTATGATCCCGAATCTGGAAGTATTCAGATCAATCATACAGATATTCAGACTGTACCCCTAAAACTTCTTATGGACAATATTAGTTTTGTGTCACAGGATAATTTTTTATTCAATACCACCATATATGAAAATATACGTATTGGAAATCCTGCTGCATCCCAAGCAGAAATTATAGATGCTGCAAAAAAAGCTGCATGCCACGATTTTATCGAAGACTTTACTGACGGTTATAATACATTAGTCGGGGAAGACGGTGGCAAACTTTCAGGAGGACAAAAACAAAGAATTGCAATTGCAAGAACAATGCTTAAAAACGCTCCCATTGTTATTTTAGATGAAGCATCTGCTTTTATAGATCCTGAAAACGAAGAAAAAATTCAACTATCCATTCAACATTTAACAGAGGGCAAAACGCTAATCATGATCGCTCACAGACTAAATACCATAATCAATTGCGATTGTATCTACGTGGTGGATAAAGGCCATATCGTAAATCGTGGGACCCATGAGGAATTATTAAAAAAATGTGCTGTATATCAAAAATTATGGTTTTGTAATCAAGGACAGGAGGTTTAGCATGAAAAAGCTAATAATAGATTTATTTGAACTTTGCGGTGAAAAGAGTGTTCGCATCCGCCAAAGTATTATCATTGGTTTTATTGATGGTGTATTTGAATCCTTTCCCTTTTTAGCCGTATACTTCTTCTTTCATCGACTTTCTTTGCTTCGTTGGAATATTGTACTACTTAATGAAAAAGATGTCCTCACCGTTATATTTATTTTTTTGACCGGTTTTATTGGACGCTGGATTTCAAAATATATTGTTTATACACTTCAAAGTATTGCCAGTTATGATGCTGTGGCGCAGGCAAGGTTAGATGTAGGCGATCATTTAAAACAGGCACCCATGGGTTACTTTACTGATACCAGTATCGGAAACACTGTAACTACCTTAACAGATGATCTGCATTATATTGAACAAAACGCCGCAAACATTCTTGAAAAAGCAATCAATGGATGTATCAACGTAATGGTGCTGATAATAGGAATTGCTGTTTTTGATGCTAAAATTGGAGTAGTATTTTTTATAGGCTCTATTATATCTATCAGTATAATATGGCTTATGCAGAAAAGCAGTATACGAACTGCAGCTATAGCAAAAGAAAATCAAAACAAAGCAAACAGTAAAATCATCGAGTATCTAAAAGGTTTACCCATATATAAATTGTTTCCTGATAGTGGTCTTTCTGGTGAAGACATGAAGAAAGTATTCAACCAATTGAAAGATAGTTCGTATTTCCTTGAAAAATCCTTTATAAGAAAAAATTTATTATTACTAATGTTTGAAAGATTAATATGCGGTTCTATAATGATCATCAGTGGATTTATGGTACTGCAGAACTCTATGACTATGGAAAACGCCATTGTTATGTATATTGCCGTTTTTGTTATATATAAACCTTTGGAAAATCTCAGTGCCGTTATTGGCATGGTACGCATGTTGGAAGTATCTTTACATAGGATAAAGGATATAAAACAAATGCCGGTAATTAACGGAGGCAGTGTTATCCCAGAAAATTTAAATATAAAGTTAAATGATGTATGCTTTCAATACGGTGAAGATTTGCCCAGTGTCATTGATCATATATCTTTGGAAATACCTGAAGGGTCATTTACTGCTATAGCAGGACCCTCTGGGTGCGGAAAAACCACTCTTACCAGATTAATTGCAAGATTCTGGGATGTCACCGACGGAAGTGTAAAAATTGGGAATGTTAATGTAAAAGATATTGATACAGAACGTTTATATACATATTTCAGTATTGTTTTTCAACAAGTATTTCTTTTTAATGACACCATTGAAAACAATATTAAACTAGGGTGCCCAAATGCAACTCACGAAGAAGTAGTTGCTGCTGCAAAAAAAGCCTGCTGTCATGATTTTATTCAGCTTTTACCTGAAAAATATAACACAAATGCAGGTGAAAATGGCGGGAAGTTATCTGGAGGGGAAAAACAGCGCATCTCTATAGCCAGAGCCATTCTTAAAAATGCACCTATCATTTTGCTGGACGAAGCAACATCGAGTGTAGATCCGGAAAATGAATGGCTGTTGAAACAGGCAATAGAAGAGCTTATTCGAGGAAAGACTGTAATTATGATTGCACACAAGATGAAAACAATTATGAATGCCGATCAGATTATTATTATGGACAAAGGAAAAATCCATGGTATAGGAACGCATGTGGAATTATTTCACAATGATTCTATTTACACTAGCTTCTGTAATACACAAACTGCAGCCTCTCGCTGGAGAATACAAAATTAATAAAAAGGGCAGGTTCTTCTAAAAGACCTGCCTTAATTTTTTATTTTTTTGCCTGCTTTATACAATCACCCACTGCTTCTTTAATTCCATCGCTGGTTACTGTTGCAGAGGAAACAGCATCTACTTCATTAGACTGTTCCTCCATAATTGCCTTTTTCATCTGTTCAATTGCTTTATCTCCAATTCCCACGGTCTCATTTTCTTCTGTAATATTAACAGCACTTATTGAATCTTTGTCAAACTCTACCTCAACGGTAATATCTCCGCCATATCCTGAAGCAGTGGCTGTATAAGTACCAGATTGATAAGTACCGGATTTGTTCCCGCATCCCGATAGTACAGCGGTAATTCCCAATATCAGCACTATTGTATGTATTCTTTTCAATATATTTACCCCCTTTTTCCATTTGTACTTTTATTGTTACAAAAACACCTGGCCTTTCACGCCATAAGGCAGGCATACCGGCACACCTAGAACTGGATGTTTGATTACTTCCGCCTCTACATCAAATACTTCCCTTAAAACGTCCTTAGTGATTACCTCTATAGGTGTCCCGGCTTTATGTTTCTTTCCATCTTTGATTGTAATAAGGTAATCAGAAAACATGACTGCATGATTCAAATCATGTAATACCATCACAATAGTAACCCCTTGTTCTATATTTAACCTTCTCAAAAGCTGTAAAATTTCCAACTGATGAGATATGTCCAGATAGGTTGTTGGCTCATCTAAAAATAAAATTCCTGTCTTTTGTGCCAGTGCCATAGCAATCCAGCCTCGCTGGCGCTGCCCGCCCGACAGTTGATCCATTTCCCGGCTTGAAAGTTCTGTCATATTTGTACTTTCTAGTGCCCATGAAATAATCGCTCTATCCTTAGAAGTAAGTCCGGTTAACTTTGAACGGTAAGGAAATCTTCCATATTCAACCAAATCAGCTACCGTAATCTGAGAAGGAGTCTGGGCTCCTTGAGGCAGTAATGCCAGTTTTTGTGCTACCGATTTTGTAGACATATGATGAATTGACTCTCCGTCCAAATACACAGCCCCTTCAGATGGCTTCATTAAACGGGACATTGTTTTAAGTATTGTTGATTTTCCACATCCATTGGAACCAATCATTGTCGTAATCTTACCTGAAGGAATCTCTATGTTTATTTCATGAAAAACGGGTATACCATTATACCCTGCCGTCAAATTGCTGGCTGTAATTCGTGATTTCATTATACTGCACCTCCTTAAGCCTCTTTTCGAAGTAAATATAAAAAATATGGCGCGGCCAAAATAGAGATAACAATTCCGGCAGGCACTTCAATTTGATTAAATAGCGACCGGCCTATCGTATCTGCAAGCAGCAGAAGTAATCCTCCGGCCATCATTGCTGTAGGCAGACGCAGGTAATGCCGTCCTCCAACAAATTTACCTGCAATATGAGGTGCAACCAGCCCCACAAATCCAATGCCGCCACTTACAGATATGCAGCTGCTGGCTAAAGCAACGGCAATACACAACAGTATTTTTCGTTCTCGCTCCACATTCACGCCCAGACCAAGAGAAACTTCTTCTCCCAATGGCAGTAAATCAAGAATATTTATCTTGGTAAAAAGTAAGGGAATCAAAAAAAGTAAATACGGAACAAGTGTCTTTACTTGATACCAACTACTGCCCCATATGTTCCCAGCAAGCCATCTTGCTACTAACTGGTAACTGCTGTTCTCCATATCTGATGCCATTATGAGCATAACAGATGAAAATCCCGCTGAAATTCCAATCCCGCCAAGCAAAAGATATGAAGGTCTGATTTTCCCGTATCTTTTGGAGAAAACAAACAATATTCCTGCTGCCAGCATTCCACCGGCCATAGCAAATAACGGCTGATAAATCATACTGCTGATATGCAGAGAAGGGAAAAATGTCAGAAACAGCATTACTGCAAATCCTGCACCAGAATTAATTCCCAGGATACCTGGATCTGCTAACGGATTTCCTGTAACTGATTGAAGTATGCAGCCCGACAAAGCCAACCCCATTCCGCACAGAACTGCTATTAAAATGCGGGGAAGCCTTATTTGAAGAAATATAACAGATGCATTGGAATCATATGGCTTGAACAGGCTCTTTAGAATATCACCATAAGGTATTTGAGAATAGCCGCAGTTCGCCGACAATATAATAGCTCCAATGACTGCCAGAAAAAAAAAGCATGGTATGATTTTACGTTTTTGGTTCATAACTCCACTCCTTTCTTTCTATAGGCTATTCCCATAAATACCGGAACACCAAGTGCGGAAACGAGTGCACCTACAGGCGTATCGAAGGGAGCATTAATGGTACGAGCAGCAACATCTGCCAGTACCAGTAATATTGCACCAAATAACGCAGAAACTGGTATGAATTTCCTATATTCTCCACCCACAACAAAACGAGCAGCATGAGGAACAATTAGACCTAAAAATGATATTCCCCCTACCATAGATACACTCGCTCCAGACATGACCAATACCGTTAATATAGACATCACACGTGCTGAACGCACATTTACTCCCAGTCCTGATGCACTCTCTTCACCAAATGCCATCACTGAAAGCTTTCCTGAAAGAAGCAATGCCGCAAATATGCCTCCGGTAATCCATGGTATAGTTATCAAAAGCTGATTCCAGGTAATACCGGACAAACTGCCTGCAGTCCAAAAAGACAAATCTTTTGAAATTCCAAAGGTTAACGATATCCCCTGACTTAACGCAGTTAAAAGAGCAGAAACAGCTGAACCCGCCAAAATAAGTCTGATTGTGCCAGATTTTTGCTTCCCCATTCCTAATCCATAAACCATAATGACCGCAGTTAATGCTCCTAAAAAAGCAGAAAACATCATACCTGTGGCTGGCAGTGACGGAAAAAGTACTGCAGAAAGTGCAACAAAAAAACCTGCTCCTGCATTTATTCCCAAAAGACCTGCATCAGCCAGAGGATTTCTGGTAACCCCCTGCATGACTCCGCCGGAAACAGCGAAAGCTGCCCCGGTAAAACACGCTGCCAATGCTCTGGGCAGACGCATTTCCAGCATAATTCTTTTTAGTTCTATAGCTTCCTCTGTTCGCGCATTTAGCAGGGTAAGTAAGTCGCCTCCCGCAACCCCGGTACTGACAGAAAGTACAAGAGATAAAAACAGTACTAAAAACAGAATCACTAAAAAAACACTATACAGTTTCCTTTTTCTGATTTTATTCCACATTAGCATGATTTTTGATAGCATTTGCCAATTTTTCCATGTAGAGCAGTTTCCCCTTTGCTGTATAAGCCATGTTGTATTGCTCTTCATTTATTCCTATATATATATTTCCATTTTTTACCGCTTTTAAATTCTGCCAAGCCGGACTATCGGCCGTATCGCCAATCTTACCATCATCACTGAAAAAGAGGATACGATCTGCATCTATTTTTGAAAAATATTCTGCATCAACTACTTCCCCCCATACATCCGTTGGAACACCTGAAGAAGGAGCCATTTTTAATTCATCATAAACTAATTCTCCTGGTCCGCCTGTTCTGTAGACATAGTAGGAGCCAAAGTGTACTGAGTTAGCCTCCACTACTGCTATTGTTTCCTCACCCACAACTTCTTTTACTTCTGCTGATAGTTCTTCTGCTTTAGCATCATACTCTTTAAGCCATGATGAAACTACGTCTTCCTTATCAAACCATTTTCCTAACTGCTCAAATCGTCCTCTCCAGTTTACATAATTAATATCATCATCTATCATCACTGTAGGTGCAATAGCCTGCAGTTGATCGTATACTTTTTCATGTCTGATATTCATAATAATTAAATCCGGTTTCAATTCTGCGATCTTCTCTAAATTTAAATCTCCTGAAGCACCCGAATAGTTACCCACTGTTTCGACATTATTCTGTGTAAAATATTCCTGAAGATAATCAGGTACCGTTACACCATCAAACATACTGGTGTTGGCTGAAGCAATAAATGGAATGCCCAGAATCATGAGCTCGTCAGCCGATCCTGATACGTCTACAATACGCTGTGGATCCGAAGGAATCTCAACCTCTCCTTTCATATCTTCAACTGTAATTGTATCGTTCTTCTCTTCTTTTTTAGCATTTTCAGATTCAACAGTTCCCTCTGACTGCTTATCTTCCTTTTGTGAAGTTTGTGAGCACCCTGCCATTGCCATTGCTAATACAAAGCAAATTAAAATTACCAATCTCTTTTTCACTTTATTCCTCCTTTTGTGTAAGCTCTTTTGTTAGTTTAAGCTAACCATTGAAAGTATAAAGGAAATAACTGTGCATATCTGCCCCCGAACGGATATTCTCTGCTCCCAGACGGAGCCTATGCAACCAAAGGATAGTGTAACTTTCACTTGACCAGTTAGATTCAACTAACTATAATGTTATATAAACCAATTACTACTGATTTAAACTCAGTTTCTCACTCAAGAAAGGAAAATCAAGGATTAATATTATGCAAAATTTACCTTTACAATATAAAAATTCCAAAATATTTCCCAGAGAGATAATAACAATACGCCCAGGTGTACATATTACGGTTTCCTCAGGGAAATTTCCTCAAAAAACAGCGCGTGAGTCAAAAACGACTTCTTCTATATTTGAATTGAGCTATAATAGAAAAAATACAATCTCAGGTGAAGTCAACCACAAACCAATTGAACTCAAACCCGGATATGCTTCCCTTGGGTTTTTAGGTCAGACTACCGGCTACTCAGAATATGACAGTGGTGAAGAAATCCATCTATACTCCATATGGGTCAGCCCTAATACTTTTGATGCTTTTTGTGAATCCGTAAGTGGCAGCCCAAATATAGGGTTTCGTACATTTCAGCAGGATGCTTATTATCGCTGCGTTTTTAAAAGTGATGTTAGAGAAGAAAATATCATGAACAAATTAGACAGATGCTTTTTACAGGCCGGAGATCATTTAAACAGGCTCCTGGTAGAAAGCTATTTGCTGGAGATCATGTCACTTAATATTGAGCGTCTTCTTTGTACCAATACTGCAGGTACTCAAACATCTCATTTATCAAGATCTGATATGGAACAATTATTGTATGCAAAAGAAATACTGATAGACCGTCTGGTTTCTCCTCCTTCATTGCTTGAATTGTCTCATATCATTCATATGAATGACTGTAAATTAAAGCGTACATTTAAGCAATGTTTCGGAAAAACTGTTTATGAATTTATTCGTGAACAACGACTTGAAAAAGCTTTTTCCTTACTTCATCAGGAAGACCATAATGTAAGTGAAGCTGCTTTTGCAGTAGGGTACACAAATGTAAGCCACTTTTCAGACGCATTTAAGAAAAAATTTGGTTTTACTCCCCGTGCTTTATGCCGGCAGATTTAGGACAGTGTCCTAAAGGAAGCAAACAACTATGGCGGGCGGCGGGATTAAAATTGTGACGCTCGACCCAATATTCAGTTTTTTATCAGCACAATCCTTTGAGTGCCAGACGGTCAACCGTTTCTATCAACTTGTAGTGGTATATTAAATTTGTAACACCTTGTACGATTAATATGTTATATAATATTAATTATCCAAGGAGGACTAAACAATGTCAGTACGTTACAGCAAAGACTTTAAAATGGAAGTCGTAAGAGCC
>POVV01000936.1_pt1 | contig 13476 bp, 10 predicted proteins | sample 1560271 | NCBI WGS metagenome assembly POVV01 (sample SAMN08337232, study PRJNA429181) | Bioreactor metagenome, whole genome shotgun sequencing project. | biome: cows' rumen and soil; feature: anaerobic; isolation source: anaerobic chemostat enrichment culture, galacturonate as sole carbon... | reverse complement strand
GGATGAGTTTCAGGATTATAATCTCGCTTTGAAAAATCAACAGGCCGACCTGACGATCAAATTCCTCGATGCCCAGATAACCGTTATCAACGACTCGCTGAATATATCACGCCTCAAGCTCGAACAATTTCAGAAAGAGACGGGAGTATATGAGGTGTCTTCGGCTACCGTGAGGCGGGAGCTTGATGTTGCCGATGTGGATAGAGATCAGGTGGCGATGCGTGAAAAAACAGTGCTGTTTACCACACAGAAGATCAAAGAAGGCATTATGGGTAGTTCGGAACTGATAGACCCTGTAAGCATAGGACTGACAGACGAAATAAAATTGTCGAGATACGTTGAGGAATATAATCAGGAGCTTAGAAAATCGAAGAACTTAGGGCCTAAGAGCCCCATTTATATGACGGCTATCAACAAGCTCAACGAGAGTCGTGTGCAGATATTGAGGGAGCTGCAACTTATTCAGGTGAAGCTTCAGGATCAGAAAGACCTCTTGGTGAAGAAATATCAGAACCTCGATCTCAAACTCGACAACCTGCCTCCTCAGGAGCGCGACCTGATAAAATATCAGCGAGAATACAATGTCAACGAGATGTATCACCAGTTTCTTACCCAAAGACAGTACGAAGCCAAGATACAAAGAGCATCCAATACACCCGACAACTTTATATGGGAATATCCACGTATGGTTGGAGGAGCGATGAATACGGGCGAGAAGAGCAAAAATTATATGTACTTCCTGATGATTGCTTTGGTTATTCCGTTGATCTTTGTTGTTGTCAAAGAAGAGGTACTCAACTTTGCGATTACGTCTAAAGAGGAATGTGAAAAAATATCGGGATTGCCTGTTATCGGGACTATCGAGAATATCTCGAAAAAGCTGGCGGGCGGTGTTGTGCTGGTGAAGAATTTCCCCAAATCGAGCTTTGCCGAATCGTTCCGAAATATGCGTGTACGCATAGAATATATGGCTCAGCGGGAGAATAAAATCACTATATTGGTTACCTCAACCGAGCCTGCCGATGGTAAAACGTTTATCGCTACCAATGTGGCTTCTGTGTACCAGTTGATGGGTAAGAAGGTAATCATCGTCGACCTCGACCTTAGACGACCTTCGGTAGGAAAAACGCTATAGATCGACGCACAAAAAGGAATATCCAACTATCTGATAGGACAGGTTACTCTGGAAGAAATCATTATTTCGCATCCCGACTACGGATTCGATATTATCCCAGCCGGAACGCTGCCTCCTAATCCGAGTGAGCTGATCAAGACTGCCAAAACCAAGCAACTGTTGGAACATCTGAAAGAAGAGTACGACTATGTGATCGTAGACTGTAGTCCGGTAGGTCTTGTTTCCGATGCCTACATTCTTTCTTCTATGGCCGATACAACACTGTTTGTGGTGCGCCGTGCCAAAACCAACAAGGCGTTCTTCAAGAGCGTGATTACACAACTTGGGTTCGATGGTGTGGAAAATATAGCCTTGGTGTTCAACGATGTGAAGGGTAGGGAAGGCTATTACGGAACATCACGTTACTATGGTGACAAAACATACTACTTGAAGAAGAATTCGTATTATCACGACGACTATTTTGAAAGTTAAATTTCGAAAAACTAAAAAATATAAAAAAGAGAGGCTCCAATGGTCTCTCTTCTTTTTTGTTAATGTATTATTCATATATTTGCCAATCGTTGATTAATACACTATAATCGTGAAAAAGTTTCTATTCTCAATATTCCTGTTATTTAGCAGTCTGTCTGGTTTTGCCCAAATAAATACGGATAGAGTAATCCTCATCGGGAGAAATTCGCTTTACTATGAAGATTATGTACTTGCTATTCAGTATTTCAATCAGGTGATAAAAGCAAAGCCGTATCTTGCCGAGCCTTATTTTTATAGGGCAATCGCAAAATATTACCTCGACGACTTTAAAGGAACGGAAGACGATTGTACGCTGGCGTTGGAGCGAAATCCGTTTATATCGAAGGCATATCAGTTGAGAGCTGATGCCCGTCAAAATCAGAATAATTACGACGGGGCGTTGGAAGATTATAAAGTGTCTTTGGATAACTATCCGAACGATAAGTTTACGCTCGTAAATATGGGTATTGTCAACATTCAGAAGAAAGATTATGACCAAGCCGAGAAATATCTGAACGAACTGCTTCGCATATACCCCACATATACTCAGGGGTATCTGACACGTGGAGCCATGTATCAGGAAAAAGGAGATACCATTCAGGCATTCGAAAACTACAATGAAGCCATCAAGCAGGATAAGTATATGGCTCAGTCGTATTCTATGCGTGGATTGCTCCATTACTACAAGAAAGACTATGACAAGGCTTTAGCCGACTTAGACGAAGCCATAAAGATAGAACCTCTCCAATCAGGCAACTATATCAACCGGGGGCTTATTCGTTATTCCAAAAACGACCTTCGTGGCGCTATGGCCGACTACGACAAGGTTATAGAGCTCGATGCAAACAATATAATTGCTCGCTTCAACCGAGGTTTGTTACGAGCACAGGTGGGTGACGATAACCGTGCCATTGCCGACTTCGATGTAGTACTCAAGTTTGAGCCTAACAACTATATTGCCTACTTCAACAGATCGCTGATAAAAAGCAATATCGGCGACTACAATGGAGCCATCGCCGACCTCAATGTGGTGCTTGCCCAGTATCCCGAGTTTTATCACGGATTCTATAGCAGGGGCGAAATCAAACGCAGGCAAAACGACCTGAAGGGTGCAGAGCGTGACTTTAATTATGCCCGAAACGAAGAGGCCCGTAAGAATAAAGAAATGGCAGCCAAAGGTATTACCGAAGAGGAGGCTAAGACAAGGGAAACTTCGGACAAGGATATCGATAAATTTAACTTGCTAGTTGTTGCCGATAAGAAAGACGAAGAAAAGAGTAAGTACGAAAGCAACTCTCGTGGACGTATTCAGAACAAGCAAGTGCGCCTTGAGCTCGAACCTCGTTTTGTGATTACTTATTACGAAAAACCAAACGACATCAGACGTTTTGTATATTATAGCCAGTTGGTAGACGGTCTCAACCGTAAGTCTACATTGCCCAAAAAGTTGAGGATAACCAATAGCGAGGCCGCACTGAATGAGCCTCAGATAGCGGATCATTTCTGGTCGATAAATGAACTGTCGAAACGGATAGAGGAAAGCCCTGCGAATGCAGAATTGTACTATGCTCGTGCGCTGGATTATATGCTGGTTCAAGACTTTGGCAATTCGATTGAGAATTTCAATAAGGCGATTGCTCTCGATCCTCGGTTTACGTTGGCTTATTTCGACTTGGCGGTGGTATATACCAAGCAGTTGGAGCTGAAAGAGAACGTTCCGGAATATGACAAAAAATCGGAACAGCCCGATGCACTTTCTTCTCTTACAGGAGCTAATGCGAAGAAAGATGCTGCTTTGACAGGTGCAGGAGCATCGATGCTCGATCCGGGAAAGATGGAGTACGACCTCATTGTGAAGAACTACAGCAAGGTTATAGAGCTTAACCCTGAGTTTGTATATGCTTACTACAACAGGGCGGAAATACGCTACAAGCAAAATGATTTCCGTGCGGCCATCTTAGACTATAATGAGGCTATCAGACGTGACCCTCAGTTTGCCGAAGCATATTATAATCGTGGGTTGGCACGCTTCCAGATCAAAGACAAAGACCGTGCTTTGGACGATATGCGCAAAGCCGGAGAGCTTGGTGTGATAGAAGCTTATAGTATTATCAAGCGTATGACCGAATAGTCTTCTCTTTATCAGGCAGCTGAATAGAAATCAAATAATAAAAGATTTATTAGCTCCGAGTTCGGAGCTAATTTTTTATTATATCTGCGACGGGGATTTGCCGGTGAGAGGTTATCACTTAAATAACCGGCGCTACCCCCTAAAAAACAAAAGAAGCCTGTATCTCAACAGGCTTCTTTTTGATATGCAGTAGAAGTGTTTGTCCCCCACTTCTTCAATAATACAAAGTTACGGTGTATTTATCCCGTTAAATTGCGCTTGTTTAAGTGCCCAAGCAAGTGTATTAGCCCATATAGTGGAGTTATACACACTATAAACCGGTGTTGTTTTACCATAATTTGGCTTAGGTGTAGGGAACATATTCGTTGGATCCCAATTGAAAGGGCAGAGGGTATTTCCTGTTTGAGTATTTCCTGATGTAGCTGAATAGACAGACGAACAGAACCCTCCATCGCCAAAGTAAACCAAGTTGAGCGATTTGTGCTTAAATCCTGTTACATTCGCAAGATATGCACCGTCAGAAGTTGTTGTCTGATCGTCGCCCCACGAGTACACATCTATTTCTCCTGATGGAAGATTGGCTATCGACATAGCCCACGAAGCATCTTCACCCCAATATTTATTTCTTACGTCACCAAAAGGGCCATTTAGCACATCGTCGTTTATCGCTGTTGTTTTATAAATAGCTCCTGCTCCAGTTGATACTGCGCTTTGTGTAATGTTAGGATTTGAAAAGAGCTGGCGGAATAGTACCTGTGCACCTCCGTTGCTTGAGGGGTTGGCCTCCCAGAATAAAACCAATACGCCTTTTTTGTTTACAAAGTCTATCAGGGCTTGGCGCAACAAAATCTGCTCTGCCGATGACCCACCGGCGTATATGTCTTGACCGATGTAGCAGATATCCACTTTTTTATTCGTCAGCTGATCCATGATATAAGATGTTTGTGTTAAATTTGGGAAACCATTGATGGCCGGATAAATAATATCAAAGCCTTCAGTCTTTACAATACTATTTTCGTTTTGTCCAAAATTGTTTGGCGAAGTCAATACCTCGTATGATCCTCTACCCGGCGTTCCCGGAACCCATCCGTAAAGATCTACAACTCCTAGCACCAACATCTTCTTTTTGGGTATAACCACAACTACAGTTGCGTTACAGGTAGTTACAGATTTCTGGCTATTTGAAGTCAGAGTCATATACTTGTTGTTTACACTGGTAGGTATTCCTGTACCTTTGAGCTGTATGGTCATCGATGTTGAAGTCAGAAGTCCTTGATCTTTGAACGATATACCGTCAACAGTGTTTGTTTCTATCAGATATGTTGCTCCTATTGCGGCAGCGTCAACATTCAGTTTCAATTCGATGTAATTTGTATTCGGATCTAATGCTTGGTCTACCTTGTATACGCCTTTCACTTTTACAGAACTACAATCCATCGTGTAAAGCGGTTTTTTAGAAGAGTCTTTCACATTGATTCGCAAAGGGTCACAAGTGGTCAGTTGTTTCCCGTTTGCTGTTATTTTTATCAGGTCTCCCGGCGTTCCTACCGTATGGTTGGTTGGTGTTCCTGCTCCCGGGATAGAAAGAAAATAATAACCTGTAGCCAGAAAAACGCCCGAAGTGGTAAAGTAATAGCCGTTAGAAGGGTCGGGCATTGCAGTTATATTATATGCCCCTGCCTTGGTTACGTGCAATGGTATAGTCATGTAGTTGCTTGCATTCAGCGATACTTCGTTTTGGTATATACCTTCGAAAGTCAACGAGTCGCATTTGCCTATTTCTACAACGGCATTACCGAGCTTAGATTCGAAGCAATTCCATTTTGCGCCATCCCATTGATTTAGTCCCAGGCACAGCTCTTTATCGTCGTCTTCTACCAGATTATATACAATCAGTCCGGTGTGCATCTGGTCTATACTTGCCTTGTTTGCTGCATAATCATCGTTAGGGCCGGAAGCCGGATTGCTCGAGTCTTTCAAAAACATAGGGAAGAGCTGGTTCTTTTGCGAGAGGTTTACACGGGGTAAGGCTAACCCTTTGGAAGCATTGGCTGTACCATCAACGATATTTTCCTTGTCTTTCAGCTGTAATAATGCTCCGTCTACAGAAGATTCACCCGAGCCAATGGTTACTTGTGCATTCATTGTCAGGCTTGTGCAGAGAAAAGACACTAACAATAATAATGTCGTCAAGAACATCGGTTTTGGTATTTGCCTCATGTTTGTTTGTCTCATGTAGTTTTTTAATTTTAAGTTTTTATAAATAATCACATAGTTTTGTTTGTCGCGTACGACTTTATGTTTTTGTATCGTTTTTTATTCTTATCAAAACATCAAATTGTCCATCTCTTTGTTTGTGACAATGTTTTGTCGCTGTCGCAGACGAGAAGTATTTTGATTTTCATAAAAACATAGTATTTTTTGTCATATACTCTTGTAAAGTTTAATGCCTGATTTGTTTATGACAAATAAAAGAGAGGGAATGGATTTTAAATAAAGAAAAACTATATGTAAACTGCCCTTATACTACCGATGAAATGAACATATTTTGTACATCATCAGAAAGAAATATATGCTTAACTAAACATACTTTTCTAGTCAGAATTCATAAATAAGTCTTCCGTATTACCGACTTGTATTGCCTCGTTTAATAAATGTTTGTCACAAATACCTTGCAAATATAATAATATTATATAAAAAAACAACCCTATAATAATCATATAACTTAATAAATAAGAAGAGCTTATGAAGAAACCTTCAATAAAATAGGCTTCGGAAATACGGATGCGGGGCATAAATAGCGGAATTGGATAAAATCTGTGAGGGCTAATTATATTAATCTGTAAAAAATGTTTATTTTTGCAAGTTCTGTAAAGCAGCTTATTTGTAGGAGCTGCATAACTAAAAAAAGAGAAAGACGAATATGATTAAAATTACATTTCCGGATGGTTCCGTAAGAGAATTCGAAAAAGGAACAACATCTATGCAGGTTGCTGAGAGTATCAGTTCCCGTTTGGCGCAAGACGTGCTTGCCGCAAAGGTAAACGGGGAGGTTTGGGATTTAACAAGACCAATAGATACGGATGCGACGATCGAATTGCTGAAATGGGAAGATGAAGACGGAAAGCATGCATACTGGCATTCGTCGGCACACCTTATGGCCGAAGCGGTGCAGATACTTTACCCTCATGCAAAATTTGGGATAGGCCCTGCCATCGAGAATGGATTCTATTATGATATAGACTTTGGTGATACTCCTGTCAAAGATGCCGACTTTCATAAGATCGAAGCTAAAATGATGGAGTTGATAGCCAATAAGGAAGAGATCAAACGTCAGAGCATCACAAAAACCGATGCGCTAAAAATGTTTGGCGACCGTAACGAGGGGTATAAGGTAGAACTTATCAATGACCTCGCGGACGGAACCATTACAACATATACACAAGGGGTATTTACCGACCTTTGCCGTGGACCTCACTTGCCTAATACATCGTACATCAAGGCGGTGAAGATACTTAGCGCGGCGGGTGCATACTGGCGTGGCGACGAAAAGCGTAAGCAGCTCACACGTCTTTACGGTATCACTTTCCCTAAAAAGAAAATGCTTGACGAGTATCTTTTGATGCTCGAAGAAGCTAAGAAGCGTGACCACCGCAAAATAGGAAAAGAGCTTGAACTGTTTGCCTTCTCCGAAAATGTGGGTAAAGGGCTTCCATTGTGGTTGCCTCGTGGTACACAGTTGCGCCTCAAACTCGAAGACTTCCTGAAGAAAATTCAGAAGAAATTCGAGTACCAACAGGTGATGACACCGCATATCGGTAGCAAATTGCTTTACGTAACTTCGGGTCACTATGCAAAATACGGGCAAGATTCTTTCCAGCCGATACATACACCGGAAGAAGGGGAGGAGTTCTTGCTGAAACCGATGAACTGCCCGCATCACTGCGAAATATATAAAATCGTTCCACGCTCATACCGTGACCTGCCTTTGCGTATGGCCGAGTTTGGTACTGTATACCGTTACGAGCAAAGTGGCGAGCTTCACGGACTGACAAGGGTGCGTGGGTTTACTCAGGACGATGCACATATTTTCTGTACACCTGAGCAGCTCAAAGAGGAGTTCCTCAAAGTAATGGATATTGTATTCATTATCTTCAAGGCACTTAATTTCGAAAATTTCGAAGCACAAATCTCGCTCAGAGACCCTAACAATCGTGAAAAATATATCGGTAGTGATGCAAACTGGGAAAAAGCAGAGCGTGCCATTATAGAAGCATGCGAAGAAAAAGGCTTGCCGGCACGTGTAGAGCTTGGCGAAGCGGCATTCTATGGCCCTAAGCTCGACTTTATGGTGAAGGACGCATTGGGTCGCCGTTGGCAGTTAGGAACAATACAGGTAGACTACAACCTTCCGGAGCGTTTCGAACTCGAATACACAGGAGCCGACAACCAAAAACACCGTCCGGTGATGATTCACCGTGCGCCGTTTGGGTCGATGGAGCGTTTCATTGCCGTGCTTATAGAGCATACAGCAGGAAAATTCCCGTTGTGGCTTGCTCCCGATCAGGTAGTGATATTGCCTATCAGCGAGAAGTTTAACGACTATGCTCACCGTGTGTCTCACTACTTCAAGCAACAGGGTATCAGTTCGCAGGTCGACGACCGCAACGAAAAGATAGGTCGCAAAATCCGTGACAACGAATTGAAACGTATCCCTTATTTGCTGATTGTGGGAGAGAAAGAAGCTGAGACAGAAGAGGTTTCAATCCGCAAACAAGGTGATGGTGATAAAGGATCTATGAAGTTTGTGAACTTTGCTGCCCAGCTAAATGAAGAAATGGAACAAATGATGAATGCTTGGGAGCATCAGGCTTAAGTCTCGTCATTTTACTAAGTGATATAAAAGAGTCCCAGAAGTTATAAGAACTTTTGGGACTCTTTGTATTTTCTTTGTATGCCGATGATGCTCTAAGGGTTACCTTATATATATAGTAATATATAGAGTATAGTTTGATCCTGTTTTTGGCTAAGTTTGGCTGTTCATGAGGTATTTAAGGTTTTATTTCGTATATTAGTTTTTTAATGCAAACATAAAAGACAAAACAATGAAAAAAACTTTATTAATTACACTCATTTTGGGAGTGATTTCATTATCCTGTTTTTCGCAGCAATTTGAATTAACCCCCGAAGGGTTGAGAGACGCTGCTGATACGTCGAAAGACTTTTTAGTTATTCCTGTTGACGGAAAATCGGCATCAGACTTGTATAGTATGTCTAAGCGGTATGTAAATGAAAAAATGTCGAACCCCAAATTTGCAATAAAAACCGATTTAGATGGAGATTATTTGCGATATAGTCTTTATTACCCAACGATATTCAGCTTTTCTAAAATGTTGGTTACTCTCAAAATAAATGGCGCTTATCAGATAGAAATGAGATTTCGGGATGGGCGTATTCGATATAATATCACAGCTCTGAGTTTAACCTTCGAGGAGGGAGGCAATGACTTTTATATTGCTGCCAGTAAAATGAAGGGCTGGGCTATTTTTGATAATAAGGGAAAGCTTTTGATGAAAAATGAAAAGCAAAAACTTGAAGACCATTTCAACAGTGAAGTGCAGATGTTTGTTGATTTCATTCAATCGGATGGAGCTAGTGTTAATGATAATTGGTAAATAGAAGCCGTTATATAAAGCAAAATCTGATTCATTAAGACTAAAGTGATGAAGGTGTGACAACTTTGGATGTATAAATAAGAACAGGCGGCATCCCCCTTTGAATTAAAAAGATAGGGAAATTTATACAAATTCAATAAGTTTTTTATTACCTTTGCACCCAGCTTTGTTTTAAAAATAAAAATAAATAAAAGATAAAGGAAAAGAATCTAACATTTTTTGAATGAGGAACAATAGATTTAATCAAAAAAAAGAAGAGTTACACAAGATCAATAATAACATTCGAGCCAGAGAAGTTCGTTTGGTTGGAGATAATGTCGAACAAGGGGTTTACTCTATACAGGAAGCTTTACGCTTGGCTGATGAGCTTGAGCTTGACTTAGTTGAAATCTCTCCAACAGCAGAACCTCCTGTGTGTAGGATTACAGATTATCAGAAATTCCTCTATCAACAAAAGAAAAAGCAAAAAGAAGCCAAAGCCAAATCGGTGAAGGTGGTGGTGAAAGAAATTCGTTTCGGACCACAGACCGACGATCATGACTTTAACTTCAAGCTGAAACACGCCAAAGGATTCCTCGAAGAAGGCTCTAAGCTAAAGGCTTATGTGTTCTTCAAAGGACGTTCTATCTTGTTTAAAGAACAAGGAGAGGTGTTGTTGCTTCGTTTTGCTACCGAGCTCGAAGACTACGGAAAAGTAGATCAGTTGCCGGCACTCGAAGGTAAGAGAATGATCATGATGATGTCCCCTAAAAAAGCACCTGCAAAGGCTGCACCTGCCAAGCCGAAGGAAGATAAGCCAAAGGTGAAAGTGGAAAAGAAAGAGGACGAAGAAAAAAGCGCAGAATAAGCAGTTCGAAAGAATTGCATTCGTATATAAATTAATTTAATTAATAAACTGAGATGCCAAAAAAGAAGACTAATTCCGGTGCCAAAAAGAGGTTTGCCCTTACCGGAACAGGAAAAATCAAAAGAAAACATGCTTTCAAAAGTCACATCTTGACTAAGAAAACGAAAAAACAGAAAAGAAACCTTACTCACACAACAACAGTAAGCAAGGTGGACGAAAAGTCTGTTAAGCAATTGTTGGGAATGAAATAATTGTATTTCGTAAAAGCAAGTTTTAAAGATTTATTAACCGGATGTATGCAGCAAAGTGTTTTTGAAATAAAAAAACCGCTATCATTCAAAACAACGTAAATTATGCCAAGATCAGTCAATCATGTTGCTTCACGCAACCGCAGAAAAAAAGTTCTGAAATTAACAAGAGGTTACTATGGTGCCCGCAAAAATGTGTGGACAGTAGCTAAAAATACATGGGAAAAAGGTCTTACCTATGCTTTCCGTGACCGTCGTGCTAAAAAACGCAACTTCCGTGCACTTTGGATACAACGTATCAATGCTGCTGCACGTTTGGAAGGTATGTCTTACTCTCGCCTGATGGGCGCTCTTCACAAGAATGGAGTAGAGATCAACCGTAAAGTTCTTGCAGACCTTGCAATGAACCATCCGGAAGCGTTCAAAGCAATCGTAGATAAAGTAAAATAAAGAATATCTTTATATACAAAGAAAAAGCAACCCACTGTGGTTGCTTTTTTGTTTCTATACATTATCGAGTTTGTCTATTATGGGGGCTTTTCTTCATCGCTGATTTTGTTATTGTATAAAAAAGCTATACTTTTGCAGCTCAGATAAGGATTTTGCTACTTATACTCCAGCGTTAGGGAAGAAAATAGGGGGTATAGGTATCCTTTTGTAAAGAGTTCTTTGCATACCCTAATAATTTAGATATACTAATTTTTAAATTATTTTGATTGATGAGTAAAAGCAAAATTTACCTGCCTCTCTTAGTATTGGGAACTGCATTTTGGGGAATTTCGTTTCCTTTATCCAAAGATGCATTCGATTCTATTCACCCTTACACATTCATGTTTTATCGTTTCTTAATTGCAACTTTCATTCTGGCTTTGATATTCTACAAGCAGATTCCGAAGATAAACAGTGAAACAATCCGTAAAGGCGCTATTGCCGGGCTATTCCTTTTTATGGGTATTTGCTGGCAAACGGTGGGGTTGAAGTATACAAGTTCGTCCAACGCTTCGTTTATTGCGGGGGTAGAGGTCGTGCTGATTCCTTTGTTTGCGTTCCTGTTTATGAAGAGATCTATTCAGACACGAATGTGGGTGGCGTGCCTTCTGGCTTTAGCCGGGTTGTATATTATTGCTATGGCGTCGGGTTTTTCAGACTTTAGGATCGGAGACCTGATGGTGTTTGTGGGGTCGTTGTTTTATTCGGTTTACATTTTGTATGTAGGCAAAATAAGCACAGACTCACGGTCTGAGGTAACGGCTATTCCGTTTGTTATCATACAGCTATCTGTTTGTGCTCTTTTGGCGGGTGCATTAACTGTATCTACGCAGGGCGTTGGGGCTGTTTCGATGTCGTTGCCTTTTGATGTGTGGAAGGCTTTGCTGTTTGTCGCCATTTTGTCTACGGCTTATATGTATTGTATTCATAATGCGGCTCAGAAGTATATTGAGGCCGAGAAGATCGCTTTGACATACTTGTGCGAACCTATTTTTGCGACTGTATTTGCGTATATAATATTGAATGAAGAGATAACAAGCCGAACAGTGATTGGAGGTACACTGATTCTGTCGGCAATGCTTTTGGCGGAAGTAAACGTCATGGCTGTATACCGACGTATCAGGGCGTTCTGTACTGTGAATTGAATTGAATGAACCGATTGTAGTCAAAAAGGGATATTCGCTGAGAGTGTCTCTTTTTGTTCTTTGTGAGGGTCTGTAAGATAATTTTGGATTGTATACAAAAGCTGGGAATAATTTTATATTTTTGTGTCGCCTAACGGCCCTGTAGTTTAATGGATAAAATAAAGGATTCCGGTTCCTTAGCTGTGGGTTCGATTCCCGCCAGGGTCACAAAATTTAGTGTTGTAAAACGTTGTAATTAAATAAATTACAGCGTTTTTTCTTTTTGGTTGGTAAAACATAGGTAAAACAAACATCTAAAAACCTTATTATTAAATAGTTACATATTGTAAAAGTAAATATTTTTTTGTAACTTCATAGTACATTTAAATAATAAGAACTATGGAGATAGTAAAATATGACGATGTACTGCAATTAAAGAACTCTATTTTTGATTGTATAGATGTTACCGAGAATACACGGAAAGAATACCTGACCCGAATTAAACACTTCATCCATTTTGTAAAACTACACGGACTTAATTTCAATACCTATTTAGAGTATAAGCGTTATTTAAGTTCTATTGATACGCTAAGTGTTTCCACAAAGAATAAGTATCTGATATCTGCTAAGATTTTTATTGATGGTCTGAATAGTTTACAAAGACTACCTTTTCAGATTAATACAAAAGTTAGAGGATTTAAACAAAGTAAGCTACACAAGAAAGACGGTCTTTGTGATGAAGATATTTCTAAGATTGTAGAATATTGTTCTTTATTACAACCGACAATTCAGAATCTACGTTTGAAATCTATTTTATCACTGCTTATTTTTCAAGGTCTACGGCAAGTAGAAATAACACGGTTAAATGTTACTGATATTAATCTGAAAGATAAAACCGCTTTCATAATCGGTAAAGGACAGGACGATAAAGAGCTGATACATTTGCATCCCTCAACAGTTAAAGCATTAAAAACATATTTACAGAAATACCGAGTCCGAGACGGTGCATTATTCCGAAGTGAGAGCAATTTCTCTTCGGGTAGTCGATTAACGACAAAATCCATTCGAGAGATAATAAAGAAAATTCTAAACGAATTAAATATTGACGGAAGTACCCACGGCTTCCGTCATTTTTTTATAACCAAATTGATTAAATCTTATAAAGGCGAATTACTGACTGTTTCTAAATATGTATGTCTTCAAGCTAAAGTTCACCAGTCGCACTTAAGTGTTTTGTATTTCAAACCTAGTTAAATTAATTCATATTTTTTGTTTTCAAGACCTCTATTTTTTAGTGGGAGGTCGTTAAAAACAAAA
>POVV01000935.1_pt1 | contig 13479 bp, 9 predicted proteins | sample 1560271 | NCBI WGS metagenome assembly POVV01 (sample SAMN08337232, study PRJNA429181) | Bioreactor metagenome, whole genome shotgun sequencing project. | biome: cows' rumen and soil; feature: anaerobic; isolation source: anaerobic chemostat enrichment culture, galacturonate as sole carbon source...... | reverse complement strand
CCCCGCCGCTTTTCAACCTGCTTGATAAGTTAACGCTAAGTTCCCGGCTAAACATCACGCTGGAACCTGCTCAGGATAAGGGACTAAACGGGAAGCGTTTTCAGGTCCGTATCAAGGGGCTGGCCGTCAAAGATTCAACCCACTTTATTTTCCAGAATACCCAACAACACGCTAACGTTTTAACCCCTGCGGCAAGGGCAAGCACACATCATCACACCCGCTGGCAAAAGATTATTAACACCTTGGAACAGGCGCCTCTTGCTGAGGAAGTCCGTCAGCGTGCGCTGGAAATTTATACCCTACTCGCTCAGGCTGAAAGCCAGATACATCAAGTGGATTTACCGCAGATTCATCTGCATGAAGTGGGCGCACTCGACGCATTAGTCGATATTATCAGTGCGGCATTTCTTATCACCCATAGCGGCGCTAAAAGCTGGTCTTGCTCCGATCTGCCGTGGGGCGGAGGAACCGTACGCTGTGAACATGGTGAAATTCCGGTTCCTGCACCGGCGACGCTGAAGCTACTTGAAGGCTTCAATTGGCATGATGACGGCGACAGCGGGGAGAGAGTGACCCCAACCGGAGCCGCCATACTCGCTTGGTTAAAGCAATATCGGCAGCCGATCGTCGGTCAGGCCCAACGGGCCGGTTATGGTTTCGGCAATAGAAAATTGAAAGGCCGGGCTAACGTCCTGCGAGTTTGCCCGTTCAAAACCCCGGGCGCTGCGGAATCTGACGGTCAATATATCAGTCAAATCGCCTGCGTTATTCAGTGCGATATTGATGATATGACGCCTGAACTATTAGCTATTGCACAAAAAAACCTGCGCCGGTTAGACGGCCTGATTGACCTTACCAGCCAAACTTTACAGGGTAAAAAAGAGCGTTGGGTAACCCGCTTAGAAATGCTCTGCCTACCGGAAAACTTATCGGCTATTTGCGACGCCATATTTATTCAAACATCAACCCTGGGTCTTCGCCATTGGCAAACCCAACGTTTTATGCTGCCCCGCCGTCAGGCGTTAATCGAATTTAATCAACAGGACTGGCCGGTAAAGTATGCCCAACGCCCCAACGGAGAACGTAGCTGTAAGCTGGAAGCCGATGCCTTACTTAACCCATTGATCAGCCATGACCAGCGGCAAAGCATCAAGTCCAGCGTTGAAAAATGCCCTGACTTAACGCAATGCGACCGTCGTCCAGAATCGGCCAAGGAGATTAAATGAACAACAACCATAGCACTCAGCTGGCTTTACTCCGGTTAGAGCAATGGCTAAAAGCCGTCGGACAATGCACCGTTGCCGTGAGTGGTGGTATAGACAGCATGCTAATGGCTTATATCGCCCACCAAGTTCTGGGACAAAAAGCGCTGATAGTCCATGCGACTTCGGCCGCGGTTCCTTATGCTGACGGTATTCGAGTCGCGGAATATGCCCGACGCTATCAATGGAATTTTAAACAAATTATTACCGGCGAAATCGACCGCGAAGATTATCAAAGGAACCCGGTCAACCGCTGCTATTACTGCAAAACCAGCCTTTATATTAACCTGCGTAAATTAGACCACGGTCAGGCGATCGGCGGTACCAATCTGGACGATCTTGGCGATTATCGTCCGGGGCTCATAGCGGCAAAAGAACAGCATATCCGCCACCCGTATATTGAGTGTCTGATCGATAAGAAGACTATCAGGCAAATTGCTGCCCTGCTTGGCCTGAGGGATTTACAGGATTTACCCGCGTCTCCCTGTCTGGCGAGCCGAGTCGAAACCGGTATTCGCATATCGTCAGCACAGCTCGACCTCATCGATCGGGTTGAACGCCACGTGCGTAAAGTGATAAGCGGCGAAACCATCCGTTTTCGCATCCGACAGTCAGCCATGGTACTGGAACTTGACGATCGTACTTTAGCGGAGCTACAGGCCGGCGATATCGACCAGCTTGCTATACACATTAAAACCATGGCTAAAGAGTGCGGATTAAACGCGCCATTATTTATTTCAGCTTATCAACGGGGTAGCGCCTTTGTCGGTAATAAGGAGCCGATAAATTATGTTGAAGCCTAATCTATCCGCGCCAGATATTACGATGGATTTCGAGCGGTTACAGCGATGTGGTGTCGAAGAGGCCGTGTTGTGTGAATTTAAACGCAGTGAGCAAATTGAACACATTCTGTCACTAGCAAAAGATCAACATCGTAGATTATTACTCACTCGTCTAACGCCGGAAAAATTGATTCAACTGTCCGAAAGCTGGATCCGCCAGCTTGAATATAACCCAACCGCTCACTGTGCAGTATTTGGTGGCGATGTTCTATTAGCTGCACCGGTAAGAATCGGCATCATTTCCGGCGGCTCATCAGACGTCGCTGTATGCCAAGAAATCCAAACCACCCTTAACTTTCACGGAATAGATTGCGACTTGCATCAGGATATTGGCGTTGCCGGATTATGGCGACTGCAGGAGAGGCTGCCCGTATTGCGTCACTACGCCATTATTATTGCGGTTGCCGGCATGGAAGCCGCCTTGCCAACCGTCATCTCCGGATTAGTTCACGCCCCGATTATCGCGGTGCCGACCTCCGTTGGCTATGGCATCGCCAGCGGCGGTCAGGTTGCACTAAATAGCTGTTTAGCCAGCTGTTCCGGTGGCGTAATGACCATGAATATTGATAACGGCTATGGCGCAGCCGCCGCAGCAATCCGTATTTACCAACAAATTGTCGATTATCGTTCCACCAACACGCCAGATAAATAGCCTGAATAAAAGCGTTAATCAAATAAAACACAGAGGGAGTAATAATAAAAAAAACCAGCCTTTATTTTTAGCCGGAATATCTAATTCAGAGCACCAATAAATTGGATTAGTGAAATATTCCTGACAATTAATCTTAAATATACAAGCTATATCTTCACCGGTATGGCTGAGGGATTCTTTATGTCTAATAATTCGATATCAAGATACAGCCCGGGTGCAGCGGCAACCACCGTCAGATGGAAAATATTCATTATTATGCTGCTGTTAGGTGCAATTAACTATATTGACCGAACATCATTGGCTATTGCTATGCCTTATATCGTTGAAGAGTTCGATATTCAGGATGCAGTGGTAGTCGGTCTATTACACAGTACGTTTTTCTGGGCTTACGCGTTAATGCAAATACCCAGCGGGGTACTGGCGGATAGATTTAAAACCCGAACAATTATTGCCTGGGCAACAATTATTTGGGGAGCATTTCAGGCGGTTGCTGCACTCTGCTATAGCACCTTTACCCTGGCCATTGCGCGCGTCGGATTAGGCGTATCTGAAGCACCGATTATGCCATCAGGCGCCAAGCTGATGGGAGCATGGCTGACACCGACAGAACGCGGACGAGGCTCAATGCTGCTAGACGGCGGAGCTGCGTTAGGTACCGCGCTCGGCGCCGTGATACTCACTTGGCTGATTGCATTTTTTGGATCCTGGAGAATGGCATTCGTGGTGGCCGGTATTGGTACCATTATGGCCGGCCTTCTTGCCTGGTGGTATATCCGCACCTATCCCCATGAGCACCCGTATATCAATAAGGCTGAGCTGGACCATATTACTGAACATAATCCGACCAGCGTTGAAAGCGGAAAAAAATTCAAACTATCCGATATCAAACCCTACTTAAAACAGCGCAACGTTCTGGCATTAATTGGCGGCTGGGTTTGCTATAGCACGGTATTTTATGGGCTAATGACATGGCTTCCGCTCTATTTCCAAAAAACCTACGGATTCGATATTAAATCGATGGGTGGCGCGATGGCCTTTATCTTCTTACTGTGTTTTATCGGTCAGTTAACCGGCGGCTACATTATGGACCGTTGGAGAAACTCGGGCGCTAAAACAAATAAAGTGCTCCACACCATGTTGGCGATTTCTGCCATTACCGCCGGAGTGGGCATATTCCTTTGTGCCAACAGCAGCGATCCTATGCTTGCCGTTGGGCTACTTGCCGTTGCCATGTTTCCATTGCGCTGGGCCAGCGTTTACTGGTCGATTCCGTCGCTGCTTGGCGCGCAAAAAGTGGCAGGCACTATTTGTGGAACCATGAACTTCAGCAGCAATTTATTTGCCGCCATTATTCCAATATTTATCGGATTTATCGTACAGCTCACCGGAAATTACTATGCCGCAATGATGGTGTTTGTTCTGGCTGCGGTCGGTTATCTCATCTGTTCCTTAATGATTAACTTTGATAAGCCGGTTATTGTGACCGAAGATCAGGCGTAATTTATGGCATGGCCCGACGTTTTCACGCCGGGCCACTGCTGATGATGTAATTTGCCTGTTTGGCGATTAAGAAAATAGCTTAATCGCCTGCTGGGTTTTACTTAACCAGGCTTTGTGTAGTTTACGATAATGAGGTTTGGCACAGCGGGCAGTGGTTAAAATCGTCTCCAACTGCTGTTTTGCTGCCTCCATTTTCCCCTGGTCCATCAATAGCTGATAGTAACGAAAGCGCGCTTCAGGCCCGGTGTAATAGTTAATCAGTGCCTGATATTCGCTTTCTGCTTCAGCAAGATGACCGTTTTCAGCCAGCGCTCTGGCATATAACAGATGGCCGTCCTGTGACTGATAGTCAGGGCTATGCTGCGTAATGTCATCTAGTGTCTGCTGACAGCTGACGGGATCGTGGCTGTCGAACTGGGCCGCAGCCAGCTTAACCATGATATCCGGGTCCCGAGTAAAAATACCGGTTAATGCATTTTTATATTCAGGTATCGCTTCTTTGGGGCGACCAACCCGCATTAACTCATCGGCTAACAGGACATAGTTCAGGCTGGTTTGGGTGATATTTAGCTCATCACGTAGCATGCGGATATGGCGTTCAGGATCCATTTTATCATGGGCATGACGTATAATTTTGCGTCCGTCTCTGCTGCTGAATAAGTCAGGCAGCATAATTGCCAGGGCGTACACTGCGCAGCCAATGCCCGGTAATCCAATGATCAGGTATAACCAATAGCGTTCCTGACCGGTTTTTACCACATGGACACCGCACAAAACTTGAAGACAAACCACAAAGATAATGGGCATTTCAGCACTCCCTGCTAAATATTTCGACTATTTGGCTATACTATCATCCTGACTAGCGTTGCGGACAAAAAAGCGGTTTATGATATGACTCATCGGGTGATTTAACAATCGCAACGGCGTCAAATTAGTGCATAAAAATGACGTTTCTGCTTCCCGATAATTACCACTCTCTATAATTATCTCAAATTAAGTGTTGCTATTACCCAAGCAAAATGCGTTAATAGCTTCACAGGCTGGAACGCAGTCTATTATATGTATGTCATTTTGAGTAAAGTAGTTCCTATTTCAAGCGTTATCTGTCGATATCACTTATCTGATGAATTTCTTCTTAGTGCCGCCATATGTAATAACTAAAATCACAGCTTATCGTCACCTACTTTTTAGGTGTACATAATCACTAGAGGAAATTAAAAAATGGCTAAAATTACTGGTCAGGTAAAATGGTTTGATGCAGGTAAAGGTTTCGGTTTCATCACTCCAGCAGACGGCAGCAAAGATGTATTCGTACATTTCTCTGCAATCGAAGGTAACGACTACAAAACATTAGATGAAGGCCAACAGGTTGAATTCAATGTTGAAGCTGGTCAAAAAGGTCCTTCAGCTGCAAACGTAGTTGCTATCTAATTTAAGCTAACGCTTAATTAAGATTTAAAAAACCGCCTCAGGGCGGTTTTTTGTTATCTGTGATGCATGCGATAATATATTTATGCCAATGCATTTCCCTTTCTGATGATATAGCCTCTTCCCCCTCTCGCTTTGTTTTCACAATTAATTTTTTAGAACACTTTCATTTAAATAAAATCACTGCAGATTCAGTTTAGTCTTTTGGTATAACATAGATATGTTAAAGCCTATGGGTTATTAGTTTGTAATTTTGTTAAAAACTAAAACAACCCTATCATATTGATTTTAAATATTTTTTATATTTAACCCAACCTCGATATATAAATAAATACATACCGATACTTTAAAAAATATAAAAATATGTGATTTAACCGATAGATAATAAATAGCCAAAGGCATACTTTTTTATCATGTAAAAATAATCATAATCATTATCGAATGAATAAACGCTCTCACGTCTATTTGTTTTAACCGATTTTTATTAGCGGACAAGGCTGCCATACATGAGAATAAAGAAATCACGCATCGCCCTAATACTGTTTATCGGCATTATTCTGGGTGTTATTGGTCTAAGCGGCGGAGCTTACGTCCTGCATAAAACCTCCGATACCCAGTTTTGCCTCTCATGCCATACCATGCAAACCCCCTACGATGAATACACCGGTTCGGTTCACTTTACCAATCAGAAAGGAATTCGGGCCGAATGTTCTGACTGCCATATTCCTAAAGCCCCTCTCGATTTTCTGATAGCCAAACTGAAAGCGGGAAAAGACGTTTACCATCAGTTTGTCACCGGAAAAATTGATACGGCTGAAAAATTTGAACAGCACCGCCTTGAAATGGCGCAGTCCGTCTGGAAACAAATGCAGGAAAATGACTCAGCAACCTGCCGGAGCTGCCATCAATTTGATGCTATGGACATTCAGTCTCAAAGTCAGGATGCTCAAAAAATGCATAATTTGGGCATAAAAGAGCAGCAAACCTGTATCGATTGCCACAAGGGTATCGCCCATTTTCCTCCGGAAGTAAAAATGGACGATAAAGCGATGGCCGAGCTTACCGACTTGGCTAAACAAACGCCGCTAACGGCAAGCGCCGTCTTTCCTGCTCAGCCGGTGAAACTAGGGAATCTTGGCATTGCCTATCCGGCGACCCGCCTTGAGGTCGTTAAAACTACCGGCGCTCAGCGAGAAATAAAAATCACCGGCTCTCAAATGAAAGGGGCTGAACAAGTGATCTATCTGTCGCAGGGCCAGCGTTTGATTCTGGCCAGCCTGACCGAAGAGGGGCAAAAAGCGCTCCAGATTAACGGCGAGTTTGTTAAAGACCAATACGACAACCAATGGCGGCCCGTTTCTCTGACCGCCACCATAGATCAGCCGGTATTAGCAGAGCAATCGCCGCTTTGGACCTATGCCGAAAATCTGGATAACGTCTATTGTGCAGGCTGTCATGCCAAAATTTCAGCCAAGCACTATACCGTCAACGCCTGGCCTGCGGTGGCCAAAGGTATGGGTGCAAGAACCGATATCTCGCCTGAAGATTTAGAAATTTTGACCAAGTACTTTCAATACAACGCTAAAGACATAAATAGTCACTAATAATAAGAGGATGCTATATGAATGTTACACGCAGAGGTTTTCTTAAAGGTACCGGTGCGACGGCTGGCGCAATGGTGATTACGTCCGCAATACCCCTTCCGGCCTGGGCTGATGATGCTAACGGCATCATTCTTACCGCCGGGCGCTGGGGCGCAATGAACGTTGAAGTCAAAGACGGAAAAGTCATTTCATCTAAGGGCGCACTGGCTAAAACTATTCCTAACAGTCTGCAAGAGACTGCGCCCGACCAGCTTTATACTCAGGCTCGGGTTAAATACCCGATGGTACGTAAAAGCTTTTTAGCCGCCCCGGGCAAGCCCGATGGCAAACGCGGCAGCGATGAGTTTGTTCGCGTCTCTTGGGATGATGCCTATAAGCTCATTCATGAACAACATATGCGCATTCGCAAAGAGCACGGGCCTGCCTCGGTGTTTGCCGGTTCTTATGGCTGGCGTTCAAGCGGCGTATTACATAAAGCGCAAACCTTGCTGCAACGCTATATGAGTTTGGCCGGAGGCTACTCCGGGCATCTCGGCGATTACTCGACCGGTGCCGCACAGGTCATCATGCCTCACGTTGTTGGTTCTACTGAGGTCTATGAGCAACAGACCACCTTCCCGATGATTCTTGAACATTCACAGGTTATCGTTTTGTGGGGCGTTAATCCGCTCAATACCTTGAAAATTGCCTGGACCAGTACCGATGAACAGGGGATTGAGTTCTTTAATCAGTTAAAGGCATCCGGAAAAACGGTTATTGCCATTGACCCGATGCGTTCAGAAACCATTGAGTTTTTTGGCGACAAAGCCCAGTGGCTGGCACCTAATATGGGAACCGATGTCGCAATGATGCTGGGAATTGCCCATACCATGGTGACCAAGTCGCTGCATGACAAAGCGTTTCTGGACAAATACACCACCGGCTACGATAAGTTTGAAGAGTATCTGTTAGGCAAATCGGACAAGACGCCGAAAACGGCCGCCTGGGCGGAGGCCATTTGTGGCGTGCCGGCTAAACAAATTGAGCTGCTGGCCGAGATATTCAGTAAAAATCGTACCATGCTGATGGGCGGTTGGGGCATGCAGCGCCAGCAATACGGCGAGCAAAAGCACTGGATGCTGGTCACGCTGGCGGCAATGTTAGGTCAGATAGGGACTGAAGGCGGCGGTTTTGGTTTCTCTTATCACTACTCTAACGGCGGTAATCCAACCCGCAGCGGCGGAATATTATCGGCAATTTCATCGACGGTGGCCGGTGGTTCATCTGCGGGTAACGACTGGGCAGCATCTGATGCGGTCAACAGCTTCCCGCTGGCACGCATTGTTGATGCGCTGGAAAAACCGAATACGAAGTATCAACATAATGGCCATGAAGGAACCTATCCGGATATTAAGATGATTTGGTGGGCCGGCGGTGCAAACTTTACTCATCATCAGGACACCAACCGGCTTATCAAAGCATGGCAAAAACCTGAGATGGTGGTCGTGTCTGAATGCTATTGGACTGCCGCCGCTAAGCATGCTGATATCGTTCTGCCAATCACCACTTCGTTTGAACGCAATGACCTCACGATGACCGGCGACTACAGTAACCAACATTTAGTCCCGATGAAGCAGGTTGTCGCTCCGCTATACGAATCACGCAATGACTTTGATGTGTTTGCCGATATGTCGGAACTGCTCAAAGCCGGCGGTCGTAAGGTGTATTCTGAAAACAAAGAAGAGATGGACTGGCTGCGTGAGTTCTACGATGCCGCCCAAAAAGGGGCCCGGGCTCAGCGGGTCAATATGCCTCAGTTCAACCAGTTCTGGCAGGCCAATAAGCTGATTGAAATGCGCAATAACGAAAAGAACGATAAGTACGTGCGCTATGCCGAATTCCGTGCCGATCCGATTATGAATCCGTTAGGAACGCCAAGCGGAAAAATTGAAATCTTCTCCAAAACCATTGAAGGGTTTGGTTATAAAGACTGCCCTCCTCACCCAAGCTGGCTGGAGCCCGTTGAGTGGAAAGGTTCAGCCAAAGAGGGGCAACTTCAGTTACTGACGGCTCATCCGGCACATCGTCTGCACAGCCAGCTCAACTATGCCAAACTGCGCGAGCTCTATGCAATTGCCGACCGCGAACCCATCACGATTCATCCTGATGACGCTAAAGCAAGAAACATCGCTAACGGTGATTTGGTCAGAGCCTTTAACGATCGCGGGCAGGTATTGGTAGGTGCTCTGGTATCCGACGGAATTAAACCGGGAATTGTCTGTATTCATGAAGGGGCATGGCCGGATTTAGACTCGGCAGCCGGCGGCATTTGTAAGAACGGCGGCGCCAATGTGCTAACCAAAGATATACCGACCTCTCAACTGGCTAACGGATGCTCGGGTAATACCGCCCTGGTGTATATTGAAAAGTATACCGGTCCGGTCTTGCCACTTACGGCGTTTGAACCGCCTAAAGGAGAGAGCGCCAAGGCGTAATACCATCAGCTAACCACGACTTCTGGCCGGTAATATTATCGGCCAGATTTTGTATTCGTTCACGCCGGTCTATACTCAATTGATGGCATTTTTTACCCTTCTATTTTCGCAATAATCTCACAGTAATTAGATTAATTTGCGTTTTCCGGCTAAGATGCCGCGCGAAACAAAAACTATTAAACAAAATTTAACCGGTGTTGGTTATCCAGTGTGCATAAATGACACCGATCTGTGGCATAATGTGCCCAATATCACATTTTCAACCTATGAGTACTCGTCTTGTTAATAAGTAATAACATCACCATGCAGTTTGGCTCTAAGCCACTGTTTGAAAATATCTCTGTCAAATTCGGCGGCGGCAACCGCTATGGCCTAATCGGTGCTAACGGCAGCGGTAAGACAACCTTTATGAAGATCCTCGGCGGAGACCTGGTCCCCAGCGCCGGTAATATCTTCCTCGATCCCAATGAGCGCTTGGGTAAACTGAAACAGGATCAGTTTGCCTTTGAAGAATTCAGCGTTATTGACACCGTTATTATGGGCCACGTAGAGCTGTGGGCGATAAAAGAAGAGCGGGATCGTATTTATAATCTGCCTGAAATGTCTGAAGAAGACGGTCTGAAAGTAGCCGACCTCGAAACCGAGTTTGGTGAAATGGACGGTTATACTGCGGAATCTCGTGCCGGTGAGCTATTGCTGGGCGTGGGTATTCCGGTCGAGCAACATTTCGGACCAATGAGCGAAGTTGCTCCGGGCTGGAAATTACGGGTACTGCTGGCGCAGGCGCTGTTTGCTAACCCGGATATTCTGCTGCTCGATGAACCGACCAACAACCTGGATATTGATACTATCCGTTGGCTGGAACAAATTCTGAATGAACGTAACAGCACCATGATCATTATTTCCCATGACCGTCACTTCCTGAATATGGTATGTACGCACATGGCCGATTTAGATTACGGTGAGTTACGGGTGTATCCGGGCAACTACGACGAATATATGGCCGCTTCAACTCAGGCCCGTGAACGTCTGCTGTCTGATAACGCGAAGAAAAAAGCACAAATCAACGAACTCCAGTCTTTCGTTAGCCGCTTTAGTGCTAACGCATCAAAATCTCGTCAGGCAACTTCCCGCGCCCGTCAGATTGATAAGATTCAGTTGGAAGAGGTTAAAGCCTCCAGCCGCCAGAATCCGTTTATTCGTTTTGAGCAAGATAAGAAACTGTTCCGCAATGCGTTAGAAGTGGAAAACTTATCTAAAGGCTATGACGGCACCACGCTGTTTAAGAAAGTGAATCTGATGGTCGAAGTCGGCGAGAAAGTCGCGATTCTGGGTACCAACGGCGTGGGTAAAACCACCATGTTGAAAACCCTGATTAGCGAACTGGAAGCAGACAGCGGCCGGGTCAAATGGTCAGAAAATGCCAGCATTGGTTATTATGCTCAAGACCATGCCAGCGATTTCGAAATCGATATGACGGTATTCGACTGGATGAGCCTGTGGATGCAGCCAAGCGATGACGAACAGTCAGTACGCAGTATTTTGGGCCGCCTGCTGTTCTCTCAAGATGACATCAAAAAGAATGTCAAAGTGCTATCCGGTGGTGAAAAAGGCCGGATGCTGTTTGGTAAGCTGATGATGACCAAGCCGAATATTTTAGTGATGGATGAACCAACCAACCACTTGGATATGGAATCTATCGAGTCGCTGAATATGGCGCTGGAAATGTACCAGGGGACGCTGATTTTCGTTTCCCATGACCGTGAGTTTGTCAGCTCGCTGGCGACGCGCATTATCGAAATTACGCCGGAGAAAGTGTCTGACTTTACCGGTAATTATGAAGATTATCTGCGTAGTCAGGGTATTTCAGCCTAATAGCTAATCAGCGCTGCTCGGCCCAGATATCAAAAGCCCGCGATATTTTCGCGGGCTTTTTGTTGCTCACTTATCGCTAAAGTGGGCAAATGATGGGCTCTATTTCAGAATAAAAACGTAGCGATTTGTCATCCATTTCATTGCCGCATCCGCCTCTTTTTCCGGGCGCTCATAGGCATTTCTTGCATCCCCATCCAGCACTCGGTTAGTCGCGCCAAAGCTATTCACTGATTCTACAAAAAAGTCCTTTTTCGGGCACTGTTGCTTAGCCTGAAGCAAACCGCTGGAATAGTGCATCAGCTGTTTTCTCACTTCTTCACGCGCCGATGCGTCAGTACTCACGCTTTGCAGCTCCGTCAGTTGCTTATTCATTCCATCAAAATATTGGTTAATCTGCGCGCATTCATGCTTCATGGTTAACGGCGGATAGAATAACGCTATATTCGCAAAACTACGCGCAGGCTGTTGATAACCGGAAACAGGTAACAACTCAGTTCCGGTCTCATCTTTGATAAGTTTAATAAAAGCGGCTTCTCTGAATATTTTGCCGATGATTTTAATCGATGATGTAGATGAAACCACATTGGACTGTTCCTCATCAACGTCAAAGCTCCATCCTCGGGTATCACCCAGTTTTTCAATCACTAAATCGTTATATTTATAAAAATAGCCGCTAAACTCATTGCCTAAAATGGTGTCGGTATTACGGTAGCTCAGCATCATTTCATTGGTCATTTTTTCGCGGTCATAACCGTCATTATCCACTTTATAGAAGCTGTAATTAACATAATAGTTAGACAGCGTCGGGTTAATTAACCCGCCTTTGCCGTCTTTAAAAATATAAAACTGAGCGCTTTCACCTTGATAAGCGATGGTATGAATCCCCGATTTCAGCTCAACGGAGATATGCCCTACCGCAGGGAGTTGATACTCTTTGCCATCAAGGTTAACGGTTATTGGTTCATTCTTAGGATTATCGAGCGTATAAGCCACACCGCTTTCAAATAAATCACAGCCGGTGAGCAACATGATAAATACAACGAGCAGAGACTTCTTCATGCATCAATTCCCTTTGTTATAAATAGTTATAAATAGACTGCCGTACTATATGTTAAGTTATTGTACTAGATTACAGGCAAAAAAAATCTTTCCAAAGCGGAAAGATTTTTTATTTAATCCGGTTTTAAACTGAATTACTCACCGGAAACATTTGACCGACGAGAACCCGAATAGGTTGCCCGCTTTTGCGGAGCCCCGTGTTCGGTACGCGGCTTCTGGCTGCGCGGAGCACCATTAGCGGCACCACGGCTGTCAGACGATTTACCGCCTTTATTACCCCAAGGGCTGCCTTCGCTACGGCCAGCACTTTGACCTGATGATGAGCGAGGTGCGCCCGTGTGTTGACGACCGCTTTGACCCGGACGACCACCCTGCCCCTGACGCCCGCCGCTCTGGCGACCGTTAATAATAGGTTCAGCTTTAATACTTGGGTCCGGCTCATAGCCCGGCAGCGCAATGCGTTTAATTTCGAACTTCAATAAACGCTCGATATCACGCAGTAGCTTATGTTCATCAACACAAACTAAAGAGACCGCTTCACCGGTACATTCAGCGCGGCCGGTACGGCCAATACGGTGAACGTAATCTTCCGGTACGTTAGGTAACTCAAAGTTAACCACGTGCGGAAGATGGTCAATATCCAGACCGCGGGCAGCGATATCGGTCGCAATCAGCACCCGAATTTTACCATTTTTAAATTCATCTAAAGCACGGGTACGGGCACCCTGACTCTTATTACCGTGAATTGCCGATGCGCTAATACCATCTTTATTCAGTTGCTCA
>POVV01000933.1_pt1 | contig 13573 bp, 14 predicted proteins | sample 1560271 | NCBI WGS metagenome assembly POVV01 (sample SAMN08337232, study PRJNA429181) | Bioreactor metagenome, whole genome shotgun sequencing project. | biome: cows' rumen and soil; feature: anaerobic; isolation source: anaerobic chemostat enrichment culture, galacturonate as sole carbon... | reverse complement strand
AGCTATCGCATTAAAGAAAAGAAAAAAGCCGGCTATTTCCGGCCAGAGTCGACTCAAGAGACTAACTAGTGTACTATTGGGGAATTTTCGATTGATGACTTTGGGGAAATTGAAATTGATGTTGACAGTTGGCCTTGGCAGCCTAAAAGTAGAACCGCTGATTTATCGGCTGGTTTGTAAAAACGGCATGATTGTAAAAGACTATGCCCAGAAGCGATACCACGTAGGAAAGCAGGTGGAATCAGAAGAACCAGCCTATGAAATCTATTCTGATGAAACACTGCAAGCCGATGACAGAGCTTTTTTCCTGAAAGTGCAAGATACGGTTCGTTGCGCTGTGGATGAAGCCAAATTTATGCTCACAGTGGAACGGTTGCAAGCAGCCAAGACCGACTTTACCGGTTCTGACCCGATAAAAACCGTTGAGCTGTTAGCGGACCAATATGTTCTATACCAGAATGAGCGCGGCAGCATTCTTCGGCACTTCCTGATGAACGGTGACAGCTCCCGTTATGGCTTAATTAATGCCGTAACCAGAGCCTCCCAAGATATTGAGGACTACAACCGGGCTACCCAGTTGGAACGGCTGGGCGGTGAACTGCTGGCCTTGCCAGTGACTCCCAATAAGCTGTTTACGCCAGTAACGGTGATACCGACCGTTGAACGGAGCGTAAACAATATCATTCCCATAGACATCCCCAAACTGACAACAGGAGCGTGAAAATGATGTGTATAGTTGAATGCCTGGCATATGCCGATTTGGAAATAAAGATTACTCAGCAAAAGCAGCTACTTCTACTAGAAATCAAAGGCGATACTGTAGCCAATATTCATCTGACACTTAACTATCTGCAAGCAAAGGGAATAGCTGAAAGACTATTAGCCACAGCCGGTCAAATCCAACTCAAGGAATTTCAGGGTTCGAATACCGGCTATTTATTTGGTCATTTGCAAGTTGCGGCAAAGTGTGAGCCGGAGAAGGAAGAAAAAACAACAACAAAGGAGATGGAAAAATGCCTGCCAAGTTCTTTATTTGCCCCGATGAAAAACAAATTCCAATCGAAAGCTGTTTAGCAGCCTGCCAAAACCGGCAGCGGTGCATGTTTCTACCGACACTAAGAGCGGTTGCTAAATCTTTGAACAGGGGAATTACCGAGCCTACCGTGACAGAACTCATTGCCGGAACTCGCGAGACATTTCTCAAAAAGACGACAGATTACGCCGTAAATCCGCAATCCGTGCTGTATGCTCTCCACGGTTCGGCAGTCCACACCATCAATGAAAATCATACTGAAGGTAACATGCTGACAGAAATCCGGCTAAAGGATGAAATCACTTCCGGTAAATTTGACTTGTATGGTGAAATTTTAGACCAGGATTCCGGGGTATTGGGAGACATCAAGGTTACGAGCAGCTATAAGCTGATGAAAGCATTGGGAAAGTATAAAGTGGAAGTACCTACCGGCGAAGTCTATAAGACCGGACTTAAGAAGGGACAGCCCAAATTTAAAAAAGAATGGCGGGACGACGGCTGCCGGAACATTTTGGATTGGGCGATACAGCTTAATTATTATCGAATACTTTTACAGCAGCAAGGCATGGAAGTCAATCAAATGGTTATTCAAGCCCTATGCCGGGATAACAGTCTCCGTATTGCCAGTGAACGGGGTATAGACCAAGCCATTTACCTGATTACTATTCATCCTATCAGCGACCAGTGGATACATCGCTATATGCAGCATAAGGCCGCAGCACTGCAAGAAGCTCTGCATACCGGCAAACTGCCGCCTGTTTGCAAAACAAAAGAACGCTGGCATGACCGTAAATGCCAGGATTATTGCCAAGTAGCCGAATATTGTCCACATGGTCAGATGGTGAAAAGTAGGCTGGCAATACCGCTGAAAGAGGCTGGTTAATAGTATGCATGATTAAAATTTATCGAGGCTTGCGCTGCGCTCGCAAGCCTCTCTATTATTGGGAGGAATCAGAATGAAAAACATTGCCGGAAAAATTGTTAAAATCATGGAAGAATGCAGTGTTGTAAGGAAAAACGGTACCAATGACTTTCATCATTATAAATATACTACGTCTGCCGATGTGCTGGAGAAAGTAAACGCCGCCTTGGTGAAAAATAGAGTGGCGTCTATTGTTTTGCCGGAAGTCATTGACAGCAGTGATGTTGTTACCAGCAGAGGGAATACCGAGCATTTGGTTACAGTAAAAGTCACGATTACGTTGATTGATACGGAAAGTGGGGAGAGTATAGAAATCGCCGGAACTGGCAGCGGACAGGATGGCGGGGATAAGGCTGTAATGAAGGCGCAGACGGCTGCTATTAAATATGCCTATCTATTGTCATTGGCTATCTCTACGAATGATGACCCGGAAGCCGATAGCAGGACAGATGAGAGTGTTGGCATAGCCAGGGCGGATAACCCAATTTTTGTGGATAATGTATTGGTGTGTAGTGATTGTAGCTCGAAAATAACGGCTGGTGTTATGAAAGTTTCGATGAATAAGTTTGGGAAGCCGCTGTGTATGAAGTGTCAAAAGAAGTGTAGCGGGGCGGCGTAGTAAAAGTTATTTGGCTTTCCCCATTTTCCCCATAAAGGCGATAAGTCCTTATATTATCAGGGTTTCAGGAAGTGGGGAAAGCTTTTGATTTTACCGCAATATTTAAGATTGATATCGTAAAACTGATAGATTATAATGGTAATATTATGATGAAAAGAGATAGAATTTTAAAAGAATTAGAGAATGATCCATATCAAGATATATCCGATGAGGTTGAAGCGAAGGTAGATAGTGTAGCTATTACAGATTTGTTTGCTTATTGCATAGAAATATGTGAAAAAACATTTTCTGTTGCAGAAGTTGATTTTGGAAAGAAACCATTGAACTTGCCAGCTAATTTCTTTAATGACATCGGTTTTGAGTTAGAGTGTCGAAGAACCAGACTAGTAACTTCTAATGGCAATCTGTCAGAGGATCAATCCGAGGAAAAGTATGGTGCAGATAAAGAGCATTATGAGGGCAAAAAGATAAGTTTGAATAATTTAAAAGAGCTTTTAGACGATAGTTCGCAGAAAGAATGTAATCTGCCCAAACCAAGTAGAAAGATACGGCATATATGTACAACGTTCTTACCAGCCTTTTTTGGTTTAAAATATAGCAAGGAAGATTCGGATGAATTAAAATTTGAAAAGTTAAGGCTGGTTCTTATTCTGTACGCTTTTAAAGCAAATATGAAATTTGAACTCGGATATTTAATGAAAAAAGCAACTCTAAAATCCAATGCTTTGCCACCAGCGCATAAAAAAGGAGTTATTTACATAAAAGAGATGGTAGCGGAAAGGATGCCATTTGTAACTGTTATGGAACTTGAAAGATGGGTTAGTTCTGAATATAACGCCATTCGTGTACTGAGTACAGAACTTATAAATTTTATATTACAGCAATTTGATTTAGTAGATTGTGTTAGCCGCAGATTAGCTATGCAGAAATTGTATTATTTATTGTGTGAACGATTAACTTTAATCAGTAATGATAAACCGTTGGTTAAGGCCACTATCCCCGAAGAAGTGGAGGCCCATGCCTATATATACTTTTCGGAACAAATGATTCTAGGAGATCTTTCCGTTACAAGTATTAAGCAGATGAAATGGATGAATATAGAGCCTGTCGTATATGAGAGTATTGATGCTATTGTAGCGAAAAGTAAACAATCCGATATTGTAATTGAGTTCGATAGAATAAAAGATTTTGTCAGTCAGAATACACATGAAATATCTGATTTAATTGCAGGGAAGTATAAAGATCGCGTGCGAATATTAAGTGAAACTAGCATACGTGATTATATGATGATGATTCGTATCTATCAGCTAGGATTCCACATTGAAAACCAAAACCGAGATAGCATCAAGAGTGGAATATTGTTGTTATTAATTCTATTATACGAAGGTTGTAAGCGTCATAGAGTTGATTTTTCAATTGTTGATAGGATTGCACGAAAGAAAACCATACATTCAGTTTTGTCAAAAATTAGTCATAATGAGCAAGACGAGCAATTTTTAACAGAAAATTGGCAGTATGCAAAAATTATCGCTTGGCTAATCCATAAAATGTTTATGCTTGAAACCTACAGGACTCCGTATATCGTTGTTTTAGAACGACGTATGCAAAAAAAGCTCCGACGCTTTTGGAAAAATAATATTTCAATAATAGATAGGGGTACGTTAAATTGTAAATATCAATCTTTAGAGGATATATATAAAGTACTAATCCATGAAAATGATATACAAAATATCGTTTATGAAATAAAAAATAAATAGGTCTGAATAGGAGATAACCGCTGCCGGACATTGTTGGGGAGCGGTTATTCTTTGTTTATTTAGAAAAAAAATACAAAAATGGTAAATTATCCGGGGACATTATTTGCTGGATTTTTTAGTATGGTTTGATTTGGTATACTAAGTTGCCGGCAAAAAAAATCAGAGATAGCGGTCGGGGTGGTGACGACCATCTCTTAGCTATCCAAGGAGGAGCAGAATGAGGAAGCGCAAAAAAATGCGTACTGTTCGCATTAGTGCAACACTTCCGCAAGAGATGGCCGAAGATTTCAAAGCAAAATCGGAAATGAGCGGGATATCAATCAGTCGTCTAATTTTCCTTCGCCTTAGGACAAGAAAGCCGATACTAATTGTGGGTAGGGATCTGTTAGCGCATGTAAGGGAACTCAGACAGGTGTTAGATAAAATTGTGGATCAAGGAACCATTGACGTGGAAACTGTTGGAATCCTCCGGCAACAGGTACGGTTTTATGAGACGTTTATTGATACTGGAAGTGGGGTATACGTGCATGTCCCGTAAGCAGACGATTACTTTCCCCGATGATTTGCATACTAAGTTAGCTAAAGCGGCAGTAACGAGTGGACTTTCGTTAAATCGTTACGTCATTCAGCGGTTGAGAGCTAAAAATGACGTTGTGTTTGTTGAATTGCAGGAATTAACTCAAGCCTTGGCACGATTGCAAGTGGTACTTGCTGCGCAGCATTGCGATGATTACGTGCGGCAGGAGGTGCAGCAATTATGTCGCTTCTGCGTGTGTTCGCTGGTTCAAATGACCAAGAGACACGGCTAAAATCCCTAATCCGGTATGTTATAGGTACTGACGAGAGAAAGCAGTGGGAGTTCTTATCTTTTGATAATAACCCCAATATGGCAAGCGGCTATGGTATTGACACAGCAGCGAGTATTGATGAAATATTTTCCGCTTTTATACTGCCGCATATTGCCTATGGATATCCGGGTACGAGGTTGTGTTACCACTGTCTCTTGGATTTTAACGGTCTTATAGGTGCACATGATGCGGGGGTTATTGGCTGGGAAATTAATCAGTTCCTCCTACCATACTCCATCCAGTTCCTGCAAGGTGTTCACATCACAAAGGCGGGAGGTAGCGTATTCTGGCCACATACCCATGTTCTCATTAACCCAATCATAATTTCTGGACAGAATGTAGGGAAGAAATTCCGCATGGAAAAGCCAGTGTTATATGGCTATAAAAAACATATGAACCATGTGCTGCGAAGGTATGGGCTACCTACTATTCCAGTATATGAAAGGAGGACAGATCATGGCGTTACCTACACGGAAAATGGATTTTAATGCTACTTTAGCAAAATCGGATGAGAAGCCGCAGCTTGAAGAAATTGAAATGCTCCCGCTAGTTGAAAATAGCAGCCACCGTATGAGGTTCCTGAGTTTAGCGGAAGCGCAGCCTTGTTTTTACTACATTCAACCTCAAGTAGCCATTCCGGCAGATACAGGCAAATGGACTTATCAAGACAATTACCAAAAACTTCAACCGGCAGTCTTAGGTCATTCTTTTCTTGAAGGCGATTTGTATCTGGAATCACCGGAGGGAATTTATTTCAAGAAAAATCCAGAAACGAAGATAATGATCAGCAACGCGACTATCAACATTTGCGGTATCATTGAGGATTGGCAATCTGAAAAAGACTGTAATGAAACACTGATATGCGAAGTTCACTGTGCCGCTTGGAAGGGTACAACGAAAATGATTGAAGTGCCTGTAGATCAATATAAAAATGTTTACCGCCTAATTCGCAAAAAATATCCTGATGTTTCTTTAGCGACAACCGGAGTAGATGCATTGGAAGAATATCTAACAGCCGTTTTCCAGCATAGGCCAGATTATTTGCAGCCGCAAATCCGAAGCAGCATGACTGGCTGGATGAATATCCGAGGAAAAATTTCCTATTATATTGGTAGTGATTCTTACTATAAATCTGTGAAACTGCCTGATATAGCTGCTCTTGATAAACTTTCTTTGTTCAGCCAGGGATTATCATTCCTGAATGTTGGCAGAAATAATGCTGCCATTGCCATTATTATGCTTATCGCGCACATGGGGTATAGTTTGTACTGGATGCGTGAAGGACAAGTGGATTTTCGTAGCGTTTTATACCTCAAAGGAAAAACTAACCTTTTGAAAACCTCGGTAATTCGCGAAATTGCCAATATCTTTGATATAAACCATGATCATTCGACGATGAGGGTTTCCTCCACATTAGCCAGTTTGCAGTATAACGTCTGTATGCTGCGGGATAACGTAATTTGCGTTGATGATTTTAGCAACAGTGAATCAAAAAGCAAAAGCCGTTCTATAGAAGCTGTCGAAGATGTCATCCGTGCAGTCGGTGATGGGGTATTTCCTACCAAAATGTCGATGAAGGGCGAAGTCTCTGTGGCGAGGAATACAGTTCGGGCGGCAGTTATTTTAACCGGTGAAGAGGAATTGGGGCTTGGCTTATCCAGCAATTTGCGGACAATTGTTATTCCGGTGACAGAAGGCATGTTTGACGGAATGGCTCTTACAGTCTTTCAGGAAAATCGAAGTATTATGCGCGATTATTTCGCCCTCTATGTACAATTTTTGACGGAATATGGGGAAAGATTATCGAAAGACTGTAGGCATGCATTTGCACAATATCGAGCTTATTACGCGACAAAGCTGGATGTACCGCGCTTTGTTGATGCAGCAGCCGGGCTTCGAGTACAAGCGGATTTTTTCGACTGTTTTGCTGGGTGGTGTGGTCTTGCGGAAGCGGAAAGAAATACTTTTACGAAGTTGTTTGAAGAGTGCATTCTTGATACTATGCTGCAAAATCAAAAGTCCAGCGGCGGGAAACAGCCGGAAGTCAAATTTCTGTATGGTCTCATGCAAAGCATTGGAACAACTTCTAATAACAATTTGGCTGATAATGAAGACATTTACAGCAAAAACGAATCAAAATACATCGGCTTTTATGAAAAAGAGGCCAACTTAACATGGCTCCGTTTTGAAGATGCCTGGCGCACAGTCGCAGCTTATTATCAAAATCAAGGTGATGACTGGTTGAGCAAGCCGCAAACAATTAAAGAGTTGCTCCTAAATAATGGGATCTCCGAAGGCCGAAAAATGCCTGACAATCAGGCTGGAACTGAATATTTGCGCCGGGCACGAAAAGGGAACAGAAAGCGAATGCTAGTTTTGCGTCAGCATGTTGTGGAAAAGCTGCTGAAAACAGAATAGGAGGGCAATAAAAATGTTTACTTTCGCGATTATTTTTGATGGTGGCTTTGCATTGGTTGCTACGTGCATAGAGGTAAAGGCGATTATAAATGAGGAATCGGGCGTAGAGATACAGGGATTATCCTCCAGAGAAGCAGCTTACGCATATGCGTGCAAAAAACATGTCGAACGCGAATTCTGGAAAAATCCTAATGCTCAGCCAGTCTTACCGAGATTGGAGGATATGACTAATCTGCCGGTTTTTCATTCGAGGGATTTTATTCCACAGGTAATATCACAACGGGTTTTTGCTGCTATGAATCCCACTTCTGCTGGAATTTTAACCAGTGCAGAGGCAGTAGGTGAATTTTTGGGATTTGAGCCGCTTCAGACGGAAATTCGAGAAGTCGAGAGCATTATGGAAGCCCAATATTTTCTCAACTACTTTTATTTAAAATTCATTTTGCCGATGGCCGCTTATATTACGGAGCCCATTCCTTATTGTAACAACATCCCGATTGATACAATGATTCAAATGCCTTATTCCGAATGGATAAGAGGTAATTGTCGGATAATTCCTCAGATTCCTTTTGAAAAGCATCCGCTGGTTAAGCCGCTCAAAGAAGTGGTAAGCCTAATTCCAAGATCTTGTACAGATGTCATTACGCCGACTTTACAAGGAGGTTTTTAACATGGAGCGCATGACAATGACTGTAGTAGAAATGGCTAGTTGCTTGGGAATTGGTCGCAATGTAGCTTATGATCTCGTGAAAGAGGGACGTGTCCCGGCGTTGAAAATCGGCAGACAGATTCGCATTCCCAAAAAGGCATTTGAAAAATGGCTTTGGGATGAGATTACAAAAACGCAGCCTATCAGCAGTTTTTGATTAATATCGACACTAAGGCGGCTCTGGATGGACAGAGCCGCCAATATTTTGAAAGGAGGACTTTCTATGCAAGGAACGATTAAAGAACGCATTCGCAAAAATGCACGTGATCGCCAAGGTCGAATTCGAAAGGAATTAAAAGTATATGACGTCAAGTTCCGCTATACTGATAATCTAACAGGCGAAAGCAAAGAAACCACAAAGAGAGGTTTTCTAACAAAGGGTGAGGCAGAGGCTTTTTTGCTGGACTTGAATAATAAATTGACGACAAATACCTATTTGGGAGATAAACCGCTTTTAATGAGTGACTATCTGACAGATTGGTTAGAAATTTATGTTAAAGTAAACCTGCGTCGGACTACCTACTTAGGCTATAAAAGGATCATTGAGAAGCATTTGATTCCCCATCTGGGCAGATTTGACATAAAGAAAATCACATCAACAGAAATAGATAAAATGTATGCATGGCTTTTGCAAAGTGGCCGTGTGGATGGAAACGGAGGACTTTCTGCTAAAACGGTACTCTATACACATAGGGTTCTTAACGAGGCGATGGAACATGCTGTAAGGAAGCGGCTGATTTATCATAACCCGGTAAAAACTATAACAAATGTACCAAAACCCAAGCGTTTCAAAGGGAATGTGTACTCAGCGGATGAAATTTTGCACCTGCTGGAGCTTGTCAAAGGAACGCAATTTGAGATTCCGGTTGCATTGGCTGCTATTTGTGGCTTGCGCCGTGGTGAGTGTCTGGCATTGACAGAGGATGATGTTGATTTCGATAGCAAGACGATATCTATTTATAAGCAATTCTTGGATTTAGATAATAAAGCAACCCTTGGAGATCCCAAAAGTGAGGAAAGTAATCGAATTATCAGTGCTCCCCCGGAAGTTTTTGACATTATCAAGCGACAGATCGAATGTAATGCCAAGAAAAAAGAGATGCTGGGAGAAGCGTATGAGGACAATCGTCTGTTAGTTTGTCATGACGACGGAAAACCTATTCGACCGGTTTATTTCACGAAGAATTTTACTCGTATGATTAAGCGGGATAAGCTAAAACCAATTCGTTTTCACGACCTTCGGCATTCCTGTGCATCTTTGATGCTAAGGTCTGGCGTTGCTATGAAGACTGCTTCGCTGATTTTAGGGCATAGTGCAATTGGGATTACGGCTGACCTTTATACGCACGTTATGGAAGATACAAAAAAAGAAGCCGCGATACAAATCGGTAAAGAGATTTTTGGGACTAGAGAGGATGGCTGTGCTGTGCAATGACCTGCATAAGCCGGACTATATTACGAAAATGATTGACAAGGAAGCTGCTGCTTCCTAACTGCTTGGTGTTAGGGTGGCGGCAGCTTCTCCATTCATCGGAGTGCAAGAATTATAATCAGGTTATTTGGCAAGGAAAAATGTGGTATACTAGAGATAATGTATTGGCGAAGGAGGCGTAGACAGTGATCAAAGCGTTTTTATTTGAAAACTTTAAGAGCTTTGACAAGGCTCGCCTGGATTTGGAAAAGCTGACAATATTGATCGGCTCAAATTCCGGTGGAAAGACGAATGCGATAGAAGGGATTCGTATTTTATCGGAAATTGCTACCGGCAGAGATTTTTCTATCATATTAGATGGCTCAAAGAATGTAGACAGTGATATTCGTGGCGGGAGCCGAGGCTGTCCCAAGTTAAATTCAAATTATTTTAGCTTGGGCTGTGTTTTTGACCTTAATGAAGAACGGGACTTAGAATATAAAATCAAGATAAAAATTGAAGATCGCATTTATGTTGAGGAAGAATCTTTATATAAACTATCTATAGATGGACAGCATGAACTTATTTTTAAGACCAAAAAGCCGCAAAAAGATAGCGGCGATATAAAAGTGGAATATAACAATGGTAAAAAGGGAACGAATCCAGATATTACTTGTACTCGCTCTTTAGCTATTTTACCGCAAATGGCATCTAAAGTTGCCATAGATTCTGCCAAGATAAAAGAAAATATAAAATGTATTAATATAGTGATTAGTGACTTGCGCAATATGTTGTTTTTAAATCCTATACCATCAGAAATGAGGGATTACTCAAGGATTAACGATGCGGAATTGCGCCCTAAAGCCGACAATATATCTTCTGTTTTATTTAGACTCTTCCAAGATAAAGCGAATAAGGAAAGAGTCCTGGATATTGTAAGGCAATTGCCGGAAAACGATGTAATAGACATTGATTTCATTCAAACTCCAATCGGCGATGTTATGTTTCAGTTAAAAGAAGTATATGGGAAAAGAACTGACTATATGGAAGCTAAACGTCTTTCGGATGGTGTTATCCGGTGTATTGCGGTTATTGCTTCAATAATAAGTGAAAAACCGGGCAGTATGGTAATCATTGAAGAGGTTGATAATGGTATTCACCCTAGCCGGGCAAAAAGTCTCATACAGGCTATTTCCGCTTTGTCCAAGGAACGAAATGTAGATGTTATTATCACAACACATAATCCGGCCTTGTTAAATGCTGTATCGAAAGACGATATAATGGGAGTATCGATCTGCTATAGAAATAAAGAAAATGGCAGCAGCGAATTTATTCAGGTTTTGGATATTGAAGACTTCCCGGCACTATTTGCACAAGGTAAGTTAGGAGACTTAGCTATTGATGATAAAATAGTTGAGGCAATTAAAAGCCGCAGGACAAAGGCTACAGATTATGACTGGCTGGAATTAGGGTGATAGGCTATGAATATAAGATTTATTGATACGTCTATCCTTCTGAATATCTTGGACATACCGGGGAGAAATGCAGATCGGGATTTGGTTACGGAGGAGTTCAAGCAAATCATTCAAGATAAAAACCAGACATTAATTTTGCCGTTAGCTACAATTATTGAGACAGGTAATCACATTGCCCATATTTCAGATGGAAGAGTACGCCGGGAAAAGGGCGAACGTATGGCTGAATATTTAAGGCGTACAGCTAAGGGTGAATCTCCATGGAAATATTATGACAGAGGGCTGGCACAGACTGATTTATTGAAATTAGCAGATCAGTTTCCCGATAGTGCAATGAGAGCAATGGGAATTGGCGATTTATCCATTATTTATGCTTATGAACAGTATAAAGAAGAAGTTCCCGCGGTCGGAAGTATTATGATTTGGAGCACGGACAAGCATCTTGCACAATATAAAGAAGAAATGAGCTTGCCGACTAGGCGAAAGCAGCGATAGCAAAGAATAATTTTGACCCCATTTTGACCCCAGACCCCCAAAAAGATGGTAACACAGCGTAACAGAAGATAAAATACGTAAAGGGATAAATTCAGTAAAATCAATGCTTGGAGGCACTTGAGAAATTTTGACAAACTGCTCTAAAAAGTACCGGATACAACTCGAAATCAAGTGTCCTGTCAAAGGGACCGTGGGTTCGAATCCTACCCTCTCCGCCAGAGAAATCAAGGCTTCCAGCGTTTTTGCTGGAAGCTTTTTCGTTGCCGAAAAATTACTTCTGGCAACAAGGTTGGCAACAAAAGAGCCGCAACTCTCTTTTTTGAGAGTATGCGGCTTCGATTTTTAGTCAAAGATAGCGGCGGCAATGTCGTAGATGCAAAAGAAAAAACTTATATCCCCCAAATAGGCACAATCAAATTCTGGCTGTCAAACGCCGATAACCTGTCAGTTGTACAAAGTATAGCCCCTGTTCCACGTTCCAAAGTAGCCTTGTCAATTACACCAAACACACGAGTTAGCTGCTTTTGAGGCGTGGCAGTTTTCTTGATTTCCATGGGGTATAGCTTGCCACTGTCCTCTAGCAGAATGTCAATCTCCTTAGTATCCTTATCCCGATAATAATAAATAAAGGCCTCCCAGCCGCAATTGTGATAGCTCTTGACAATCTCAGATACCGCAAAATTCTCAAGAATCGCACCACTCATGGCACCATTCATCAAGGTATCACTGCTGCTCCATTTGGTCAGGTAGGCCACTAACCCGCAGTCATAGAAATACAGCTTAGGCTTAGTTACCATGCGTTTAAGCATATTGTTGGAATAAGGATGAAGATAAAACACAATGCCCAGTCGCTCTAAAATCCCCAGCCAGTTTTTGGCGGTAATCTGGTCAATGCCGGCAGCGTCAGCGATGGTCTTGTAGTTGAGCATCTGTCCGCACAGAGCTGCGGCGGCCGTGATGAAATCCATAAACCTGAGTGAATCAATGGTACCGGAAAGCTCTTTCACATCCCGGTCTATATAGGTACTGATATAGCTGGAATACACTGCCCGATGGTCGCTATACTGCCCGCTGATGAGGGCAGGCATACCGCCTCTGAAAATACGCTCATAAAGTGCAGGCGTATCAATAGGAGTGCGCTCTTTTACCCGCTGTGACAACTGCTCAAAATCCAGCACAAAAGGTGCGGTGGAAGCACCATCAATCTCCGCCTGTGATATGGGAGACATATGCAGCAGGCAGACACGCCCGGCCAGAGATTCCTGTATCCCCTCCATCAACTTGAATACCTGCGAACCAGTCAACCAAAAGTCACCGGCCCGTCGGTTTTGGTCAACATGTATTTTGATATAGGTAAATAGCTCCGGTGCATACTGTACCTCATCGATAAACACCGGCGGTTTATGGATTTGCAGGAACATCTTCGGATCGTTCTTCGCCATTTGGCGTTCCGTCAAATCGTCCAGTGTCACATACTCCCGCCCTATGTTTTCCTCCTCCGCCATTTTTTGCAGCATGGTTGTCTTGCCAACCTGCCTTGGACCGGTGAGCAGCAGTGCGGGAAATTCCTTGCTAAGACGGAGAAACGTATTCTCCATTGCTCTGTGTATATAATTCATGAGATCACCTCATCGTCTAAAATTAAAGTTTGTTATATTATAGCCGAAACACGTCTTGTGATCAATAAATTTTCGGCTATTATTTGTTTTAACAATATTTTAGACGGAGTTAGTAATGCGAGGATAATAAAAAAATAGCGGGGGAATACCCCGCTATGGTTCAGTTCTATTAACTGCTTCTGTAACTGGATTGACCGAAGGTGTGGAATTAATATATTCCGCGGCGGCGTGTAACGCATCCTTATCTTTCGGAATTTCTGATTCTTT
>POVV01000932.1_pt1 | contig 13590 bp, 13 predicted proteins | sample 1560271 | NCBI WGS metagenome assembly POVV01 (sample SAMN08337232, study PRJNA429181) | Bioreactor metagenome, whole genome shotgun sequencing project. | biome: cows' rumen and soil; feature: anaerobic; isolation source: anaerobic chemostat enrichment culture, galacturonate as sole carbon... | reverse complement strand
ATGAATTACTGCTTGGTCACTCTTTAAGACTTAGTATATTTTTTGCCACCATTTACGTGAATAAATAGCAGCTTTGATACCGTCTTGTGAGTGCCCACACAGATTGTCTGATAAATTGTTAAAGAGCGGTGTTGTAGGGAGAAAACTTCCTGCAACACGGGCTGCGAATAATACGCTAACCCGCTTCAGAGTCAATCACTTAATTCACTCTGTCTTAATTCTTATCTGTCGGCTAATTTGTGAGGTTGCTCACAACGCCGTTCGATGGAGGCGCATTATAGGGAACGGATCTTTTTGCACAAGTGTTTTTTACTAAAATAATTTCATATGCACATTTTTTACTCTCCGGCCCCGTATTTAGTATTTTTTTTGAACAAAAAAGTCAGTTTTTTCGATCCGAATCGATAAAAAGGATCCGGATCACATAATATATCCTTTTGCGATCCATCAATCTTTAAGGTCTGAACAGATGTCAGAAAAACGATCCGACAGTTTACGCAGCTATCTTCATCATTCACCCACAATCGGCAGCCGAGTGATGATCGATCCTTCTTCTATTATTATTGGCCGGGTTAAACTTGACGATGACGCCAGCATTTGGCCTCTGGCCATAATACGAGGTGACGTTAACAACATTCGTATTGGAGCCAGAACTAATATCCAAGATGGGTGTATTTTACATGTTGCCCGTGTAACCGAATCTCACCCAGAGGGCTTCCCCCTGATCGTCGGTGAAGATGTTACGGTCGGACATGGCGTTATTCTTCACGGATGTATCATCGGTAACAGAAGCTTAATTGGTATGGGGTCCAGAGTTCTCGACGGCGCAACTATTGGAGATGATGTGATGCTTGGTGCCGGAAGCTTAGTTGCGCCGGGCAAACATCTTGAAAGCGGGTATCTCTATCTGGGAAATCCCGCCAAACGAATTCGTCCACTGACCACTGAAGAGGTAGAAGGCCTGCAAATTTCAGCTCGTAATTATGTCATGCTAAAAGATCAATATTTGCAGGATAGCCTTAAAGAATGACCCAGCCATCAACATCAAACTGTTGATCGATAATTAGGGCTTCAAATTCTTCTTCCAGATCCCAACGGTTGAGCCCGAATACAGAGAGATAATGCTCTGGTTTACCGTTGGAGCCATATCTCTCCTTCAACGATTCAGCCCTGATACAGCAATTAATCAAAAATCCATTGACCAATGCAGTACAGATCACTGCATTTCGGATTGGATCCCACTCTTCACAATCCGCAAACTGAATCGCCTGATTCACTTAGCCAGATCCTTTCTTAGTTCATCCATCACGCTTTCGATATCGGGCATTACGCCGTTCCAGAGTTCAAATGCATGTGCAGCCTGCCCCACCAGCATTCCTAAACCATCTGCATAATGGGTTGCGCCATGAGAGACGGCCCAACGAAGAAATGGTGTAAGTCCGGATTGATAAAACATGTCATAACAGGCGGTATTTTCAGTTATCAACGTCGAGCACAGCGGAGGAATATCACCATTAACGCCGGAGGATGTTGCATGGATAATCAGATCAAACCGATTACCCGTAAGTTTATCCAGTTCACTCACTTCAATTATTCCGACGCCTGAAAACAGATCGGCAAGTACCTTAGCTCTGGTATATGTACGGTTAGTAATCACTAACTCACAACCGAATGACAATAGCGGTAAAATAACACCCCGGGCAGCCCCGCCGGCACCAACTAATAGAATCCGGCTCCCAGCCGTGATCATCCCCAGCCGCTGTAAATCGCTTAATAGGCCAATACCATCGGTATTGTCCCCCAGCAATCGCCCGTCATCCAATTTCTTAATGGTATTAACTGCGCCGGCAGATGCTGCCCGCTCAGTAAGCTCATCACAAAAGGCATAGGCTTTCTCTTTGAATGGCAGAGTGATATTTGCACCTTTAGCGCCGGCAGCAAAAAAAGCAGAAATTGCCGCCTCAAAACCATCTAACGGTGCTAGTTGAGTCTTGTAGCTCAGGCTAATTCCACTGTTTTGAGCAAATAGCTGATGAATACGCGGTGATTTACTGTGTCCGATCGGATTACCAAAAACGGCAAACTGTTGCATAAAACCCCTATAAAATTGTTTTCTATCCTTGCCGGAATAATTTTCCGGTTAATGCATCTCTAATCTCTGACGGGTTTTGCCTGCCACCGACATTGCCGGATAGCACGGGGAATGTATGACCAAATTGCTGATAAACGCATTCTTCAGTGCGGCAGGGCTCTAGCCCGCTCAGATTAGCACTGGTTGATACGAGTGGTTTACCAAATGCCAAACACAGTTCCCTTACCTGTAAGTGATCGCTCACTCTGACCGCAAGAGAGTTAAACCGACCTGTCAGCCACTTAGGTGTAGACTCTCGAGCAGGCATAACCCAGGTTACCGGACCCGGCCAAAAAGAAAATATATGTTCTTTTTGGCCATTTGTTAATTGCTCATCATCAATATAAGGCAGCAGTTGTTCATAGCTCGCGGCAATTAAGATAAGTCCCTTCTCCCAGGACCTTTGCTTTAGCTGTAACAGTGATTCAACAGCCTGCTGGCTGTCAGGATCGCAACCAAGGCCAAATACGGCTTCGGTCGGATAGGCAATAACCTGTTGTTCATGGAGCTGATTAACAATGGAAAGTAAATTATTCTTCATTTTTATCTGTAGATTCATCGATAGGAACTTGTTTGCCACATAGCTTACTGGCACAAAACAAACGAACACCTTGAGATGTGCGCTTTTCTAAAAGTAGAGGATAGTTGCAAACTGCACAAGTGCCAGCAACTGGCGTATGGTTCAACGTAAACTGGCACTCGGGATAACGGTCACACGAGTGAAAAACCTTACCATAACGCGATTTTCTCTGAAGCAACTTGCCGTCTTTGCACTGAGGACAGGCGATGTGGGTCTCATCCGGTTTATCGATAGATGCAATATACTCACAGGCAGGATAGCTGCTACAACCAATGAACATGCCATATCGCCCCTGACGTAAAACCAGAGTCTCATTGCACTGAGGACAATATTGCCCTTCGAGGACTTTAACAACATGACCATCACTTTGTGGTTTAAAAGAGAGTATGTAAGTACATTCCGGATAGCGTGAACATCCCTTAAATGGGCCTTGTTTCCCGCTACGGATAACTAGTGGTGCACCACATTCCGGACAAACCTCTTCATTTTTACCTGCGAACAATGCTGTTTTAGTCATAGCGATATTGTTATCCGATAAACACAATCAGAGGGCCCCTATACATTTGCCTAGACCGCTCAAGTTGATTAATGCCATTAGTCTACCTGATTAGGGATATATTTATACTGGCTTTAAAAAACTCACTATTTGATTCTGACATAGCCTCCCTGAACGGATGTAATCGCCCCCAAAAGCTCAAGATCCAATAGCTGAATAGCCACATCACTCGCCGAAAGCTTAGCCCTTTCACCAATAAGATTGGCCGGGGTCGGTTGATACCCCACGTGGTCCAGCAATGATGGGAATTGAAGTTTGGATTCCACCTCATCGCTATCTTCATGCTCTTGTAATGGTAAAAGCTCCGGATATAACGGACCCAATTGTTCAAGCACCAGCCAGCGCAATGAGCTATTCAGTATTTCAATAATATCCGTTGGTTGAGCAACAAGATTGGCACCTTGCTGAATAAGGCTATGGGTTCCTTCACTATTGCGGCTACCTAAAGGACCGGGTATGGCGAAAACTTCTCGCCCCTGTTCTAGTGCATATTTGGCAGTAATTAACGAACCACTACGCATTTCCGCTTCAATGACTAATACACCCAGACTTAGCCCACTAATAATTCGATTACGCTTTGGAAAATATTCGGCCCTTGCTGCTTCAAAGGGTAAAAACTCAGACACTAATGAACCACCGCTGTCTAATATTTGCTGAGCTAACCGAAGATGCCCTCGGGGGTGAATACGGGAGAGTCCGCTACCTAATATTGCAACGGTAATTCCACCACTAGCTAGCGCTCCTCGGTGGCTGATCCCATCAATGCCCATCGCTAACCCGCTGGTAATAACTAATCCTGCAGCGGCCAACTGCTGTGAAAAATAGCTGGCCCAGGTTTCACCGTAGTGGCTATAACACCGACTCCCGACCATCGCTAACTGGGGTTTACTCAGATTCCCCGGTTCACCGCTCACAAAAAGCGCTAATGGTGCACTCGGTGTATTACGCAATAATTCAGGATAATCGGCATCGATATAAGTCACTAAGTAATGATTAGGGAGTGCCAACCAGTCTAACCCTAGCTTCAGTGCAGCCTGATCCACTGCATTAAATTGTTGATGCTGTTTATCGCTAAAACCCAGCTGTAATAACAAATTGGCAGTAAGTACTAACTTTTGATAAGCCAACCCCTTAAGCCGACGGATATACTGTAATTTTTGGCCAGATATCATCAATAATCTTAGCCACCACTCTTCTCTTGTCATAGAACTCCCCATTACAGCCGCGCCATTCACCGATAGCTTAAACAGAGGGGAGAGTTGAGCCAGCTTAAAGTTTCAGCGTCCCACGGCACTACGCAAAATAAAATTACCCTAGCGGTTGAATTACATTTTCTATCGACATATATACGAAAAATAAACGAGCAGAGAAAAAACAATGAATAACAATCGGTTTACATGTTTATTCTCTGACTATATATGTAACTACCCCCCCGTAGAGCGCCGCTGTCTATTGCTTCAATAGTTGACTGATACTGTCAATCAAAGCCGGAACGATCTAGAATATGGGGATAATCTTTAACACATTGAGATAGCGACCCAACGAAATATGGCCGTATTACCTGTATTACATTTTCCTGATGAAAGACTCCGGACCAAAGCAAAACCTGTTGCAGAGGTTACACCGGAGATCCAGCGTATTGTTGATGATATGCTCGAAACTATGTATGCCGAAGAAGGCATCGGGCTTGCTGCGACGCAGGTTAATATTCACCAGCGTATTATTGTTATTGATGTGTCAGAAGAACGCGATCGGCACTATGTCATTATTAATCCTGAGGTATTAGAGAAATCAGGTGAAACGGGTATTGAAGAAGGCTGTCTTTCAATTCCTGAATCACGCGGTTTTGTACCCCGTGCTGAAAAAATCAAAATCCGTGCTTTAGATCGCGACGGAAAAGCGTATGAAATAGAAGCCGATGATTTACTGGCTATCTGTATTCAACATGAAATGGACCATCTGGAAGGTAAACTATTTGTAGATTACCTTTCACCACTGAAACGCCAACGTATTCGCCAAAAGCTAGAAAAAATGGCTAAACAGGACGCGCGTGCAAAATAGCAGCGCGTCGTATTCCCTTTTTAATACAGCAGGTAATTGTGGTGTCTGAACCTTTACGGATTATTTTTGCCGGAACGCCTGATTTTGCAGCGCGTCATCTTGACGCGCTGTTTTCATCCCATCATAAAATTGTCGGCGTATTTACCCAACCTGACCGCCCGTCGGGAAGAGGAAATAAACTAACGCCTAGCCCGGTAAAACAGTTGGCGGAGCAACATCAGACTTCGGTATTTCAGCCGAAATCACTGCGCCCGATAGAGAACCAAGCGCTGGTTGAGCAGCTAAATGCAGATGTGATGGTCGTGGTTGCTTATGGCCTGATTTTGCCACTGTCTGTGTTAAACATGCCGCGTTTAGGCTGCATTAACGTACATGGTTCGTTATTGCCACGCTGGCGTGGTGCAGCGCCAATTCAGCGCTCATTATGGGCCGGAGACACTGAAACCGGCATCACTATTATGCAGATGGATGAAGGCCTTGATACCGGCGATATGCTGCATAAGCTGACTTGTCCTATATTACCCGATGATACCAGCGCCAGCCTGTATGATAAATTAGCCCGCTTAGGTCCACAGGCACTACTGAACACTCTGGAACAATTAGCCTCAGGCCAAACCATTGCAGAAAAACAAAATGATGCATTGGCAAACTATGCGGACAAGTTAAGCAAAGAAGAAGCCCGGATTGACTGGTCGCTGTCTGCCATCCAACTGGAGCGCTGTATTCGAGCCTTTAATCCTTGGCCAGTAAGTTACCTCCTGATTGACGACCAACCGATAAAAGTCTGGAAGGCTGACGTTATAGACAGCCCCGCCAATGCTTTACCCGGCACAATCATCCAAGCCAATAAATCAGGTATTCAAGTTGCCACGTCGCAAGGAATATTGAATATGACAGAGCTTCAGCCGTCGGGCAAAAAGGCAATGTCAGCACAAGACCTGCTTAACTCTCGCCGCGAATGGTTTACTGTCGGTAACCGCTTAGCTTAAAAATAGCTACCCGTGAATGAGTCATTCATATAATGCGGGTAGTTTTTTATCATTATAATGAACGACCTAATGGCGCTAATGACTTTTGCCTATGAACAATAAATATAATCTTCGTGCTATTGCTGCAAAAGCTATTGGTCAAGTTCTTGACCATGGTCAGTCTTTGAGCGCTGTTCTTCCCGACCTACAAAAAACCATTTCAGATAAAGATAAAGGGTTACTGCAAGAACTCTGTTTCGGTACTTTGCGGGTTCTTCCTGAGTTAGAAGGCTATCTACAGCAACTGATGGCAAAAGTTATGACGGGAAAACAACGCCCTCTCCATTATTTATTAATGGTTGGACTTTATCAGTTGGTTTATACCCGAATTCCCCCTCATGCCGCCGTTGCCGAAACCGTTAACGGCGCAGTTGCATTAAAACGCCCTCAAATGAAAGGGCTGATTAATGGCGTAATGCGTCAATTCCAACGCCAACAGCAAGAGTTAATTGAGCAAGCACAAACTCAGAACAGCCGCTTTTTACATCCCAGTTGGCTATTACAGAGAATACAGGCCGCTTATCCAGAAGAATGGCCGCAAATTGTCGAGGCTAACAATCAGAAGCCACCGATGTGGCTGCGCGTCAACCGCCAACACCATAGCCGGGATGAGTATCTGGCTTTACTGCAACAGGCTAATATCGAAGCCGTTGGCCATCCAGGCTATCCGGATGCTATTCGGTTGTTGTCTCCATCTCCGGTTTCAACGCTACCCGGTTTTGAATTAGGCTGGGCTACGATTCAAGATGCATCAGCCCAAGGCTGTATTCCTTTTCTGCAACCCCAAAATGGTGAGTTTATCTTAGATCTGTGTGCAGCTCCGGGCGGTAAAACGACCCATATCCTGGAAGCGGCTCCTGAAGCTAAAGTTATGGCCGTTGATATTGATGAAAATCGCCTTAAGCGGGTTCATGAAAATTTAGCCCGACTAAACCAGCAGGCCACCGTATTAACCGGTGATGGCCGAGCGCCTGAAAAGTGGTGTAACGACCAACAATTCGACCGAATATTACTTGATGCCCCATGTTCTGCAACCGGGGTTATTCGCCGCCATCCGGATATCAAATGGCTGCGTCGCAATAGTGATATAGCTGAACTGGTTTTATTACAGAAAGAAATTATTCATGCTATCTGGCCACGCTTGAAATCAGGGGGAACGATGGTTTACGCAACCTGTTCTATTCTTCCTGAAGAAAATAAATATCAGATAGATGATTTTGTCAGCAGCCACAGTGATGCTCAAGTTGTTAAAATTGGCCGTTCAGATTCACAATATCAACAAAATCTGCCATCACCGGAAGGCGGTGACGGGTTCTTTTATGCCAAACTGATTAAGGCATAAATTTTGTTAGTCGCAAAAAGCGTCTTCAGCGCTAAAAAGAGAACACCATGAAAATCATCATTCTCGGTGCTGGTCAAGTTGGCGGCACGCTGGCAGAAAATTTAGTCGGTGAAAATAACGATATAACATTGGTCGATAGTAATATCGTCCGCTTACGCCAACTGCAGGATAAGTTCGATCTTCGAGTTGTTCAGGGCCACGCCTGCCATCCGCGCGTGTTACGTGAAGCCGGTGCTGATGACGCTGATATGTTAGTGGCCGTCACCAATTCTGATGAGATCAATATGATCGCCTGTCAGATAGCCTACTCAATGTTTAACACGCCAAATCGTATAGCCCGAATTCGTTCGCCGGAGTATATCCGGGAAGAAGAAAAGCTGTTTCAACCTGAGATTATTCCCGTCGACCATATCATCTCGCCGGAAAAATTAGTCACTGACTATATTTACAAGCTAATTGAATATCCCGGGGCTCTACAGGTTGTTAACTTTGCCGAAGGAAAAGTCAGCATTGCCGGAGTTAATGCCTACTATGGCGGTCCTCTGGTCGGAAATGCCTTGTCTTCTTTGCGTGAGCATATGCCCCATATTGAAACCCGGGTCGCTGCTATTTTCCGTCAGGATCGGCCTATCAGGCCTCAGGCATCTACCGTAATTGAAGCCGGTGATGAAGTTTTTTTTGTCGCTGCCTCTCAGCATATACGCGCGGTAATGAGCGAATTACAAAGATTAGAAAAACCGTATAAAAGATTAATGATCGTTGGCGGAGGTAACGTAGGTGCCGGGCTGGCCAAACGATTAGAAAAAGACTATAGCGTAAAACTGATCGAACGCGACGCGGAAAGAGCCGCCGAATTGGCAGAGATCCTGCAAGATACCGTCGTTTTCTGCGGAGATGCATCCGATCAGGAGCTATTATCTGAAGAACATATTGAACAGATTGATGTCTTCATCGCATTAACCAATGATGATGAAGCTAATATTATGTCCGCCATGCTGGCTAAACGTCTCGGTGCCAAAAAAGTCATCGTACTTATCCAGCGGCACGCCTATATCGACTTGGTACAGGGAAGCGTTATTGATATCGCGGTTTCTCCACAACAGGCAACGATTTCAGCCCTATTAGGCCACGTGAGAAAAGCGGATATTGTCAGTGTATCAACGTTACGACGCGGAGTAGCTGAAGCTATTGAGGCTATTGCTCACGGCGATGAGACAACGTCTAAAGTTGTTGGCCGTCAGGTTGATAATATTAAATTACCGCCGGGAACAACCATTGGTGCACTGGTCAGAGGGGACGATGTCATTATTGCCAATCGGACCACCATCGTAGAACAAGGTGACCATGTCATTATGTTTTTGGCCGATAAAAAGTATATTACTGATGTAGAAAGGCTATTCCAGCCAAGTCCATTCTTCTTATAATAAGCGGGTTAGCTTATTTTATTGGCAGTAATCAATATAAATAAGCCCATCTATTTTCTCGATTATCTGGAAAAATAGTCACCTGTTGTTATGCTTATAGTACTGATTATGATTAAGGTATTTTGATATGAGTTTGCTTAAAGAATTTCGCGAGTTTGCAATGCGGGGCAACGTTGTTGACCTTGCTGTCGGTGTAATTATTGGTGCCGCTTTCGGTAAAATTGTATCGTCTTTGGTCTCAGATATTATTATGCCCCCTCTTGGCTTACTGATAGGCGGAGTCGATTTTAGGCAATTCACGCTAGAGTTACGTGAAGCCAGCGGCGATCTTCCTGCCGTTGTTATGCATTACGGCCTTTTTATTCAAAATATATTTGATTTCATCATTGTTGCCTTTGCTATCTTTATGGCAATTAAATTAATGAACCGGATGCGTCGTAATGAACCACCAGCGCCAGCAGCACCCGCTGAGCCAAGCGCTGAAGAAAAACTACTTACTGAAATCCGCGATCTGCTAAAACAGCAAAATAAGTAATCTTATCTGTTTTATCTAGAGCCTATTGTCTATCAAGCCCTATTCGTTCTCGCGAATAGGGCTTTTTACTAAGTCCATTTATATCACCCGCACTCAATATCGGCATTCCCTAAATCTCCCCTATCTGGTTTTTATTCATTTGCACAAAAATAAACCACCAAATATGGCTCAAACCCAAGCATTAACCAAATTTTAAAATTTAATTAACATTAAATGATGGCTGACCCGTGCCAGCTAGTATTAATTGGTCAAAGGTTAATTGTCGTTTTACACAACACCAGCGATGCGATGCGAAAAAGAAGATGTGAAACTTTACACGTTTTTGTAGCCATCCGATTTCCTATACTTTCCCAGTCAGATAACCATGCCGGGATAGGAAATAAAATGGCTATAGCACAACCAACAATCAAACACCTTTATCAAAGCCTGCAGCAAAGCGTCGAAGCCAGAGGTGAACACGCGGCAATCTGCTTTGAAGGGCATCGATATAGCTATGCTCAATTTAATCATAGCGTGAGCTTGAATATCCTCTGCCTGGCGGAAAACTTTAAGCTGAAAAAAGGTGATGTCATTGTGCTTGCACTGGGCAACAGGCCTGAATTTTGCTCACTATTTTATGCAGCAATGGCCCTTGGCGTTATCGTTGTTCCTTTAAGCACCAAACTAAAATCTGACGATAGTCAGAATATTTTGGATTCGGTAGATGCTGAGGTGGTGTTTTTTGACCCTGAATACCAGCCATGGCTGGCATCACCATCCCAGACTAAGCCTGACCACCGCATATCACTGTCAGATTGGCAATTTATGTTACGCAACGCTGATAATCACACCTTACCGAGCCCGATAACCGATACAGCGATTACGTCAGATGATATTGCAGCCATTATTTATACTTCAGGAACAACCGGCTCCCCGAAAGGGGCCGCTATTACCCATGGTAATTTTTTACATGCTATTACCGCTTATCAGCAAACGCTTAATTTAACATCTAAAGACAGTACCATTTTACCGATACCGATTTGTCATATTACTGGCCTTTCAGCGTTATTATGTTTATTCATTCATATTGGTGGAACTATTCATTTACACCAACGATTTAATGCCGATGAAATACTTAAGGCCATAAGCCAATATGAAATAACGTTTCTTCATGGCTCTCCGACGGTATTTATTCTGCTAACTCAGGAAGCGGAAAAACACCTTACTGAATATCACTATTCAAGCTTAAGAATGATCGCTTGTGGTGCCGGCCATTTAAATATAGGAATAATAAATAAACTATCCGAATTATTTCCTAATACTGAAATAAGACCTATATATGGCTTAACCGAAACAACCTCTCCGGCTAGCATATTTCCATTAGATGCCAGAGAAAGCAACAAGGTCGGTAGCTCAGGCTTACCTATTGCCGGGCTGGAATGCCAAATCAGAGATGATAGCAATCGCTTACTCACAACTAACGAAATCGGTCACTTATGGTTAAGAGGCCCGGTGGTGATAAAAGAGTATTGGAAAAATCCGCAAGCTAACCAGCAGTACTTTCAGGATGGTTGGTTTTATACCGGTGACATTGCCAGCCTAGATTCAGACAACTATCTGTTTATCAAAGATCGCAGTAAAGACATGATCAACAGGGGCGGAGAAAAGATTTATTGTATTGAAATAGAAAATCTTATATCCAATTATCCCGGCGTAAAAGACATCGCTATTGTGCCAAAACATAGTGAAATTTATGGTGAAGAAGCGGTCGCTTACATTGTTGCTCATCAAGATAGTCCATTAGTCAGCGATAATATTAGCCAATGGCTCTCAGATAAAATTGCCAAATTTAAAATACCATCAAAAATAATATTTATTCCGGAACTACCAAAGAATACAAATGGAAAAACCAATAAATTATTATTAAGACAAAAAGCCAACCTAATAAATTAATCAATAAACATTAGATAATGGAACAATAGATATAAAAGGAGATGCTCATCTGGATTTAATACGCCATTAACTTAATAAAAACAACATATATATAGCGGGTATGGATAACTATACCTAGCATGCCCATTAAGCTAATAGCACCCTACATTGATTAATAACCTCTATAAATGAGGGGAGATAATTAACCATGTCAAATACACAATCAAAAATAGCCGCATTAAGTCAGGCGGCTATAACCAATGCAAAAATATATAAGCACTTAATGCCGCTATTAATTATTGTTTATATTATCAGTTTTATTGATAGAACAAATATTGGAATAGCCAGAGCATCAATGTCGATCGACCTCGGGCTGTCGGCCACCTCCTATGGGCTCGGCGCAGGGCTATTTTTTCTCACCTACTCAACGATGGAAATCCCCAGCAATCTGATCATGGCCAGAGTCGGTGCTCGCTTCTGGATTACCCGCATAATGATCACTTGGGGCTTAATTTCCGCTGGCATGGCCTTTGTCACCGGACCAACATCGTTCTATGTGATGCGCCTGTTGCTTGGTGCGGCAGAAGCGGGTTTATACCCGGGTATTATATTGTATCTCACCTATTGGTTTGGAAGGGAAGAACGCGCCAGAGCCGTAGGTATGTTCCTTCTTGGTGTGTGTATCGCTAACATTGTCGGAGCACCGCTAGGCGGCGCACTATTAATGCTGGATGGCGTTGGCGGCTTACACGGCTGGCAGTGGATGTTCATTGTTGAAGGTATTCCTGCCGTTATTCTCGCATTCTATGTCTATGCCGTATTGCCAGACAAGCCTCGCGACGCAAAATGGCTAACCCCTGCCGATGTCGAATATATTGAAACTAAGCTGGAATCAGAACGACCTGTCGGCGTTGATAAAAACCAGAAATTCTCGTTTAAAACCGCATTTACCAATAAAACATTTATGTTGATTGTTGCGATCTACTTTACCCATCAAATCGCGGTTTATAGCCTGACCTATTTCTTGCCAAGCATCATTAATAGCTATGGCAAAATGACAACCCTCACATTGGGCTTATTAACAGCCATTCCGTGGATTGCAGCCGCGATAGGCGGGTTCTTCTTACCTAAATATGCCAATACAGCAAAACGCTCACAGGTCATGTTGGTCTCCGGCTTCATGTCAATGGCTATCGGCTTTGTGATCGGTGCCCTAGGTGGCCCAGTTCTAGGGCTGATCGGATTCTGTATCGGTGCATCAATGTTCTTCGTTGTTCAGTCGATCATCTTTACCTATCCGGCCACGCTGATGAGCGGACATATGCTGGCAGGTGGCTTAGGTTTATTAGCCTGTCTGGGTATAACCGGTGGTTTCTTCGGACCTTACGTATTTGGCCTATTAGAAGATAAGACCGGATCGCCAAGTGCCGGCCTGTGGTTCGCCGTTGCCCTACTGCTATGCGCCACCATTGGTGCGGCCTTGGTTAAACAGCCACCTAGCGTAAAAGAGATGCAGGACGCTGACGCTAAAAAATCTGAGAAGTAGTTTTATCAAAGTAGCCTTTCTAATTCTGAAAGGCTGCTGCATACCATCGGAACCATGCGGATATAAAGAAATAGAGGTTTTATGAAAAATAAAGTTATCACCGCTCAGCAGGCCGCGGCTTTAGTTAATGATGGCTCAACGCTTTGTACTATAGGGATGACGCTTATTGGTGCAGCAGAATCCATTCTTAAGGCGCTGGAGCAGCGATTTCTTGAAACGGGATCGCCCAATAACCTGACCTATATTCACTCAGCCGGGCAGTCTAACCGTGAACGTGGTAATCAACATTTCACGTCACAAGGTATGGTTAAACGCATCATAGGCTCCCACTGGGGACTTGCTCCAAAATGGATGGAAAAGATTGCCTCGAACAAAGTTGAAGCGTTCTGCTTGCCTCAGGGACAGATTGTACACCTGTACACGGCGATGGCTGCCGGCCAGGCAGGGTATCTGTCAAAGGTAGGTTTGGGGACATT
>POVV01000931.1_pt1 | contig 13618 bp, 12 predicted proteins | sample 1560271 | NCBI WGS metagenome assembly POVV01 (sample SAMN08337232, study PRJNA429181) | Bioreactor metagenome, whole genome shotgun sequencing project. | biome: cows' rumen and soil; feature: anaerobic; isolation source: anaerobic chemostat enrichment culture, galacturonate as sole carbon... | reverse complement strand
TCCTCAATCCAGTCATATGTATCATCCCGAATCATTCCTCCAACCAGATTTCTCGGTTCATACTGGCATGTATCAAGCATTAAGGCTCTGGTATAATCATTTACCTGATAAACATAGCTTAAGGAAGCAGGGTCCCGGCTGACCGCCTCATTGTATCCGAAATCCTGGTAAATCTCCTCGAATTCATCCGAAGTTACATTTTCCGCCCCTAAAAAAGTATCTCCCACAAATTGAGCTGCCTTAGAATTATTGATATCATGGTTCCCGGGAATAACGATTACTGGAATACCGGCTTCTTCAATTTTACCAAGCTTTTCGGCAAATTCTTCATGGCTTTCCTTTTCGCCTTCATAGGTCAAATCTCCGCTTAAGATTACCAGATCGGGCCGTTCCTTCTTTACCTCTTCCACAAAAGCGTCCGTAATCTCCCAGATGTATTGCATCACCTTGCCGTCACCATGGTCTATACTGTATTGAAAGCCCTTCTGAAAATCCGTCAAGTCCCTGGCTAAATAATGCATATCCGTAGCGACAATGATCTTGCAGCCACTTTCAAAGGCTTCCTCAGGAGGCTGTGAAGCCGGTTCCTCCGTAGTTTGGGGGAATTCTTCAATGGTTGTGGGTTCCGTCCCCGTTGTTTCTGTCTCCTGCAAAGCTGTACTCTCTGCGCTGGTGCTTTCCGGCTCTGTTCCTTTGAACGAGCAGCCTGCCAGCATACATGCCACGCCCAGCAATGCTGCCAATACGATCCTGTTTCTCATAACCTGACCTTTCTGTCTCTTACACGTCTTTCGTTTACTTTTTATCAAGCCGGATTTCATCCCACAAGTCTGACGGTTCAAATCCCAGCTTCCAGCAAGCCACACCTGCCAGACCATACTGCTTTATTAAATCCATCTTAAGTCCTATGGACCGTTCGTCTTCCAGCCACAGCTTTTTAAGCCCTTCCTCCGACTGCAATTCTCCGTAATACTGGCCCAGTTCCTCCTGCCAGTATAATTCCACTTGCTTTTCGCTGACCCATTCCTTTGCACGGGCAATGCCCAAGGAGGATGAGGTGACCTTTCCGTCAGGTCCCTCGGTCCACACCCTTGTATAGAGGGGGATTCCATTGATCACCTTTTCCTTTGGCACCTGGGCCAGGGTATCCTTGATACCATTTTCCACATATTGAATGGAAGCCACAGAACCGGCGTCCCCGCCTGCATAATGTTCATCATATCCCATAATAATCACGTAATCAGCCACGATCCCCTGCTCTTTCCTGTTATAAAACTGATTGCTGGGGGCCGGAACATAATTATCCACGGATAAGACGATCCCCTTTTCACGGCAAGGTATGGAAAGCTCCCGTATGAACTGAACATAATGGACACCTGCTTCTTCCTTGATCCCTTCAAAGTCCAGATTAATTCCGTCAAGACCGTACCGGACCACTTCCGACATAAGGGCATCAATCAGCTTCCGTCTGATGGAGGTCTTTGACATAAGGATCTCCGTATTTACATCAGGGCTGAAATTATTAATGAGGGCCCAAACCTTTAAGCCCTTGTCATGAGCTTTCTTTACATAATCCTCCTGAGCCAGGGACCGGAAGTTTCCTTCATTATCCGTAAGCTCAAACCAGGTTGGAGAAATGACATTGATCCCTTTTGTATTGGCGATCACGCTGTCAAAAGAACCATTTCCTTCAAGGGTTGTCATCTGGTGCCAGGCAAGGCAAACCGGTTCATTCATGGAAACATTGGTGTAGACCGGCGCTGCAAAAGTACTTTTAAGAACCTCACTGGTCACTTCCCCCAGCCGTTTTCGTTCCACATAGCCTACAAATCCGTCTTCCGTCCGCACCTTATCCCACTTTCCCATAGATTCCAGAACAGTGACCTGGCTTCCTGGAGAAATCCATGTTACGATGGGACTCTTCACTCCGCCTTTTACCCGGACATTTCCCTTTTCGGAAACCAGTGCCTTTTGCTGGGCATCCCAGCTGTTATTTATAAAAATCCGCTTATGCTCAGCGCTGTCATAGGCAGTCACGCGGATATCCGTATAATTTGCCACCAGTCCGATAGACAAATAAACCCCGTCCTCATTCACCCAGATCAGGGGTTTTCCAGACACTCCGACCGTGGAATGATCCGCATAGACAATTGAGTCCGGCAGGGCATACACAAGAAGATTTTCATTGCTGTCCCAGTAAAACCGCTCATTTAACATATCATTCACCCACTCAATCGGGAGATAGGTTTGTTCCTGCAGGTAAAGCCCTTTTGCCTCCTGCAGATCCTCATTGAGATAAAGGGCCACTTCATCTCCCTTTACTCCCAGCAGTCCGGCTATATCTGCCTGTTCCTTTGAGGGAATATACCGTTCCAGAAACCACGCCCCTGAAAATATGGCGGTCACTAACAAAATCAATCCTAGCGTCGCAAGTACCGGCGCTGTTTTCTTCTTCATCTGTTTTCCTCCTGCTAATGGATCGTATCGTCTTTTGCCTGTACTATCCTTTGGATTATATCATGAGCAAACTCATCTTCGCTCTCTTTTGCCCATTATATCACAATTCTTATTTTTTGGAATTTACATTTTCATTACATTCCATATCCCCTATTCCCACCCTGACGCACTGAAACAGCCAGCTTAAGGCTGAAGATGGCATCCCGCATGCGTCCCTTTTGGCACGATCCAGCATTTACCGGTAATAAACCCGGTCAAATCTTATTTCCCGCAGTTTTCCGGTCTCTCCATCAGGAACAAAATCGGCCATATAAAAACTATCGTCCTCCCTTATTTCAAAGATTTTATTCCAGTCTTTCTCCGGCAGTTCTTCTCCATCTATAATGATGGCGATTCCCTGATCCCGGTATTTTTTAAGCCCTGCCAGATACTGGCCTTTCTCTGTCTGCCCGTTCCTTTCCCCGGCATCTTCTGTTCTCATCTGCATATCCCCCGTCTGTTTCTCTTTTGTTACATGGACCGGGGAAGGACCACAAGGGTTTTGCCGTGACACAATTCCTCCCCCGGTATTTAAAAAAACTGCTGATAAAAGCCTATGATATCACCGGTGACAGCAAACACGTCTACTGAAACCGGAATCCGGGAGATGGGTATGTTAAGCCTCTTTTCCGCATTCTTTCTGGCTTCCTCGCTGCCAAATGACACGAGCGTCTTCCAGCTCTTTTCCGCTTTTTTTCCCTTTCTCTCAAACTCCAAAAACGTTTCCATCTGCCACTCACTTAAGCTCCCGAGAACAAATTGCCTGTCGCATCTTAAAAATTCTTCCAGATTCCCTTCCCTTACGGTTCCGTAATCCACAATCACCGCCTGGTAACCGGACTTTTTGCACAATAACAGCGTATCGATCCCCGCCCTTTCATAATAATCCGCTTCCAGCATATGAAAACCTCCGGCCTGGGATTGTTTCTTTGCGCACAGCTTTCTCATATTCCTGAAATCCCCATGGCTGTTCCATTCCAAAACCGCGCACCGCTTTCTTAGGACTCCTCCCAGATATCCAGCTGTCATAACAGTAAAATGGGTCACCCCCACTCCTCTTCCGGTTCCGATGATCCCAATGATCTCCTGATTGACCGGCTTTTTAGCGGAGCGTAAAAGCTTCCACACCTTTTTTACCGTTCTATTCATAAGGCGTTTATCCTTTCCCTCTTTTCCTCCTGCCTTTTATTTCTAAAATCTCTTCCAGAAGAGTCTTGTAAAAGCCTCCTGTTTCTGCATTAGTCTCAAAAGGGTCCGGAAAATAAGGGGCCTTCATGCATCGGGAAGGGGCTGCCCCTTCAGGCAGCCTTATCCTGGTTTTCCTGGCTGCATGATTATAAACGATCCCGTAGGAGCTTTGGCCTTTCACTACATATTCTGCAGAGAAATAGGCACTGTTTCTGCTCCAGCTGCTGCCGTCGCATACCAGTATCAATGCATCCGGGCTGCCCATCCGTGCCTGCTCAACATTTTTTCCGTAATCCAGAATACGAATTTTATAAGGCGGCTCTTTTAATTTCACTCCAGGCCCGTAATAGGGTCTCCAAATAAACCCCCGGTACCTCATCAGGCCGAACTGGTCCCGCTTTGCGGCTGCATGATCACCAAGCCCGGTGCCCATGCCGGAGTCATTTTTTTCTTCAAATAAATTGGGATATCCGTGATTTCTAAGATAGACAGACAGGCCGATTCCAATATGAGTCGTTCCGGCCCCTGATTTGCTCCCTGCTAGAGCGATTGTAAGAGATGACGATTGTAGACGTTCTTTTGCAGCCGTTCCCATGTTTTTAAGCTGTCCAAGCCTCTCACCCAGCTCCTGTGCTGATGAAAACCGTTCTTCTTTTTTCTTTTTCATACACCGTTTTAGGACGGCAGCCAGATCTGCATCCATTAATGAAGCCGGTTTGTAGGGCAGTTTAGGAAATTCTCCTGTAAATAGAAAATGGATGATAGCACCAATGGCATATAGATCTGTCCTTTCATCCAATACTCCATCCTTTGAATACTGCTCCGGCGCCGCACATCCTACGGTTCCATACCGCTCTCCGGGCATATTTGCATCATCCACGGACGCGGCAAGTTCAAAGTCAATCAGTTTAACGATGTCATGACACAATAACAGGTTTTTCGGCTGTAAATCCAAATGTAATATGGGGTTTGGTCCTGCGAGATGCAGGTAACTGATGATGCTGGTCAACTGGATTCCATATGAGATGGCCAGTTCCCGCGATAGATGGCCCTGTTTTTTCACAAGGTCATATAAAGAATCTCCTTCCAGATACTCTTCGATTAAATAACTATAAAATTCGTCTTCCTCTACATCATAAATAATGGGAATTCCAGGATGGCGAAGTTCCTTAAGAACAAGCGCTTCATGCCTTAGACGTTCGAATTTCAGAAAGCTTTTGGGTACCCGCTTGATTGCCCGGTATTCCTCAAGCCCAAGATGAACCGCCAGAAAAACTGTCCCTGCCCGGCCGGTTCCCAAGATGCCGTATAGCTGATATTTGCCAAACAGAACGGCGCTTACTATAACCACCTCCTTTTGTCTGTCCAATATCATCTCTTGGGGTATATTCTAATATATTCTATTTGTTTTTTCAACTATTTTTTACGGAAACTTAAAACTTATACCATTTAACCGTAAACGATAATGAACATCTGCTTTCTCCAATGGTATCTTTCTGTTATAATCGAATCAAGATCAGAGGTAATACACTAATTTGCGAGGTGGTATAAATATGATTGAGGATTATTGTTTGTGGATAAAGAACATCACCGGCAGGGAATTGGGCGAGAACTGTTAAATACCATAACATCTTTTTACAGGGAGGCAGGTGTTCACCGGGAAATGACGGTTAATTCATCACCTTACGCAGCAGAGGTATATCATAAACTGGGATTTATGGATACAGTCACCGAACAACTTGTAAATGGAATAAGTTTACTCCAATGAAGTATATATTCAGCTAATAAGAACAAACTTAAAATTCCTTTTTTATGAAAGCCTGGAAATTGGTCTTAATACATTAATTTACATAGCAGCTAATGGTTATTGACGTCTTCTTCTAAATCACCTTGCGAAGATTACGGGAAATTCCAATAAGCAAATAGGATTCCCGGTTATTAGCATTGAAACCTTAAAATTATATAAATTTTTTCACATAGTAATTGCTTTTTCGCTATATTATATAGTATAGTTATGTTGAGGAAGTATGTAAACATTCATTCACCATTTTAAAAAGAACAGGAAGTGATCCTATGAAGATAGAACGTATTAACGAAAATCAAATTCGCTGTACGCTTACCAGCTTTGATTTAAGCGTCAGAAACTTAAATTTAGGCGAGCTTGCCTATGGCAGTGAAAAAGCCCGCAACCTGTTCCGCGAGATGATTCAGAAAGCCTCTAACGAAGTGGGATTCGAAGCAGAAGACATTCCTCTCATGGTAGAAGCAATTCCATTGTCCAATGAAAGTGTGATGTTAGTAATCACAAAAATCGAAGATCCCGAAGAATTAGATACAAGGTTTGCCAAATTTTCACCATCAGCCGACGAAGACTTGGATTCCATGCCAGGAGACCTGGCAAGCGAACTTTTGGAAGGCGCCGACGGACTGTTAAACCTGTTAGGGCTTGACAAGAAAGAAGAACCGGAGGACGAAGAGCCAAAAGAGCAATCAAGCGCTTCCTCGATACGAATCTATTGTTTTCAAAGTCTGGACCAGATATCTGATGCTGCAAGGACCATCGGGCAGGTTTACGATGGCGAGAATACATTATATAAAAAACCTGATACCAGACAGTATTATCTGGTGATCAGGAACACTCCTGACAAATCTCTGGATTTCAGCCGTGTCTGCAACCTGCTTGCGGAATATGGTTCCAAGATCCACCAGGACTACGCCTCCGAAGCGTACTACAGGGAACATTACGAGGTGCTGATTGAAGGTCACGCCCTTCAGTCTCTTGCCAAACTTTAATCCGTTCCTTTGTTCATAGTACTTCATCACAAATCAAAAATGAGGTTCGGCCCCTTAAAAGGGCCGAGCCTCATTTTTAAAATCCCAAAGCTTCTTCCAGAAAGAATGCAAAAATCAATTCCAAAGTGGCATCCGTCTCCTTGCTCGGGATCAATATCCAGTTATGAACCATCTTAGCCCCTTTTTTATAAATGATTTCCGTTTCCTTAAATTTCCCCGCCTTTTCGGCCAGAAGCTCGCAGTCCGGTGTAAGGATCTCATCTGTGCCTGAAAATATCAGGATCTGTCCCAGCTGATCCCAGTTTCCATAAAGGGGTGAGACAAAGGGGTGATCCGGTTCCAAAGGGCCGCAGTAGCGGGCTCCGGCATCTTTTAATGCTTCTACAGGAAGGATAGGATCCGTTTTTTTCATTATCTTTATCTTCGGATTGTTAAGAGCAATATCCAGCCACGGGGAAACCACGGCAGTTCTCACCGGCATAGGCAGATTCCCCATGTCCCGCAGCTCCTGTAATAACGAGAGAGCCAGACCGCCGCCGGAAAAATCTCCAAAAAGAAAAAACTCATCTTCCGGATACTCTGCCGTCAGCCAGCTGTAAACCCGGACCAGATACCGGTGAACATCTAACGCCTTATACTCCGGAGCCAGAGGGCAGGAAGGAATGGTCACCTTAACATGCTTTTCTATGGCAAAATACTCTGCCATTTCCCTGTAACGCTCTGACGGCTCCAAGGTATAGGCTCCTCCCGGCAGCATGAGGATATGGGCAGTCTTTGAATAACTTCCGTTTATGGTGACTCCGGGAAAACCGTCTATGTTCCAGGTTTTTACCCGTACTTTCTTTGTAAATTGTTCCTGGGTCAATGCTCCCGTTCCTCTGGGCGGCTGTTCCAGTTCAAGGGCCATCTTTTTGTCCGCTTTTTTTAGCCCTGCAGCAAATCTTGCCATCTCCGTCTTCATGCTCATGATTTCCACATCTCCTTTCCCTTTATTCCACATGTTACGATTCTTTGCATAATCTGTTTAATTTTTTCATTTCATGCAGAACAAACTGACTGACAATGATCATTGAGGTAATGTCCGCCACAGGCCCTGCATACATGATTCCTTCCAGTCCAAAAGAAAGAGGAAGGATAAGTATCAGCGGGATCAATAACAAAAGCTGACGCAGCATGGATAAAATGGAAGCCTTTAAAGGTTGTCCCGTTGACTGGAAATAGCTGGTTGTCACAACCTGGAATCCAGCCGAAAAGATTCCAAGCATATACACCTTCAGGCAGCGGATGGCAAACTCGGTGAACTGCACATCCTCCGTCCCAAACAGACTTAAAATCTGCCTTGGGAGCAACTGGCAGGCAAGCCAGCCCGTAAGGGCAACTGCGGTTGCCGCCACAGCCGCCAAAAGATAAGTCTTTCTCACACGCTTTGGCTGATTCGCACCCTTATTAAACCCTAGAATGGGCTGGGAGCCGATACCGATCCCAATGCAGATGGAAATAAGGATCATTCCGATCTTATTTACAACACCCATGGCGCTTAAAGCCACATCGCCGCCAATAGCCGTCTTGTTTCCATAGTACACCAGAGAATTATTCATGACAACCTGCAAAATGGTAGACGCTACCTGGGTGATTCCGCTTGAGATTCCAAGAGGCAGGGCCAGCCTGCAGATATCCAAATCAATGCGTAAACTATTTTTATTAAGGCGCATATGCTTTCCTTTGTACATAAAATATAGCACCAGCACGACTGCGGAAATGATCTGAGAAGTTATGGTGGCAATGGCCGCTCCGGTCACGCCCCAATGAAATACGAATATATAAATCGGATCCAGAATGGTATTTAAAGCAGCGCCAACTAAAATGGCATACATGGATAAGGCCGGACTCCCATCTGTCCTGGCCATATTGCTTAGCACCACAGATAGCATGTTAAAAGGTGTGCCCAGTAATATGATTGAAGTATACTGCCTTGCATATTCCATGGTATTAGCGGTCGCTCCAAAAATCTTTAACATAGGCGTCATAAGCGGGAATCCTACCGCCATAACTGCTATGCTGGCTGCCAGGGTCATCAGAAAAACGGTTCCAAGGGTCTTGTCTGCATCTTCCTCATTTTTTTCCCCCAGCTTAATGGCCGCATAGGCGCTTCCCCCCGCTCCCAAAAGAGTCGATATGGCTAAAATGATGGTGACAATCGGAAATGCAATGGTGGTCGCCGCATTTCCCAGATACCCAACGCCCTGACCGATAAAGATCTGATCAACAATATTGTAAACCGAATTTACCAGCATGGCGACAATGGCCGGAAGTGCAAACTGCATCAGCAAATGCCCCACTGGTTTATATCCCAGGGGATTTTCCCCCTGTTTTATCCTGTTTTGTTCCATAAAGTATTCTATTCCTTTCCTTTCTGTTCCACGATGTGATCGAGAGCATTGCAAGCCATGCGAATGAGCATCTGCTCTGCTGCATCACGTTCCTCTTTGGTAAACCCCTTTAATAAAATATCCGCCCATTCATTTACGCTCTCCAAGGTCTTTCCCACGACAACTGCCGCTTTGTCTGTGACGTAAATCCTCCGGATGCGTTTATCTTCCTGTGCCATTTCCGTCACAACATATCCTTCTTCTTCCAGCTTCTTGACCGCGCGGGTGGCAGTGGCCTTATCGTAATGTCCAAAAGAAGCCAGCTCATGCAGACTCATACCAGGTTTTTTGAAAATTTGCAATAAAAAAAACTGTTGTCCACAGCCTATCTGATAAGTAGATAATTGATTTGCAAAATACATATTATTAAGTCTTTGGATCATCGAGATATATTTCCCGATTTCCTTGTGCTCGCACATGATTTCCACCTCCAAGCCTATCGGACGGCATTTCATCTTATTTTAAGATGATAAACAGCATAACATAAAGTGGTTGCATTCGCAACTATTTTTTATCCGGGTCCTGTGATTTTGCGCATAAACAGGCGGTATCCTGTGTGATTTCCCGATACCGCCTGTTTTATCAGATCCCGTATAACATCATACTGCCCGCAAACAACACTCTGCCGATGCGTTTATTTGGAGATTTCCCTTCTGCTGGCAAAGTCCCCCCGCACGAGATTGCCGTCCTTATCCCGGGAATAAGCCAATGATTTGTCTAACGAAACAAACGCACTATCTGTCAAAACCTCTCCGTCCAAAACTGATTTCCTGCTGTCGTCAAGAATCAGCGCTGAATTGCTCACGCTGCCCGCCACAGCATCAATATAGAATTTCCCAGGTTCAACGGTCCGGTAAGAAATACAGCCTGCCAATTCCTGTTTTGGAGTAACGTTTGGATTATCCCGCATGATAAAGTTCTGAGTCCCGTTGTCGACGGCTGTACAGTTGATCAGCTTTACATTGCCAGGATTAAAGTTATCGGAGAACCCGGCCATGCCATTGTCATAGGAAAGGCAGTTTACCAGCTCCATTGGCGTCGGCTGGCCCTCGCCGCCAAGCTTGAAGCCATTGGCATTATTGCCGTAGGCGATGCAGTTTTCATAATGGATATCTCCGCCGGGACCTTCACCCACACGCAGGAAATGATCCCAGCCATCGTCGCCTGCATAGGCGGCCACGCAGCCTATGTACTTATTCCCTACGCCAAAGCCCTGCATCTGGAAACCGTCGGAATTCTGCTTGAACTCATCCTGGTTATACATGGCTGTACAGTTTATATAGGTATTGTACTTCGCCCAGGTCCCTTTGTTTCCGCCGCCTCCGTTATGGGAAAAGCCGGAACCGGTGCTGTACATGGCCGTACAGTTTTCAACAATCATATAGTCGCTCTGCCCCATGTTGAACACGCTGCCATTCTCGTCGCCATCAGTCCCTTTATAAGGATTGCCTTCCTCCCCTCCGGCATGAATGCCCTTGAAATGCATATAGGTGCTATGGTCTTCCGCTTTAACGTTGCGCGCGCGGACATAGGATACGCCCGGCTCCGGCATGATGGTGACGTAATGATCCGGCGAACCACTGTTGCTTTTTCCGATAGATATTTCCGTGTACGTCTCGTCAATTAAATAAATTGTCTGACCCGGCTCTGCGGCAGCTGTGGCAGAGGAAATATCCATGGCATTTGCCCGGTCAGTGCCGGTACCTTTCCCTTTCGCCTCCGGCGCCGCCCATATATAGGTGATATCCGTCGTGGGGGTCGCAGCGTTTCGGGTGATGACGGCTGTACCCCTGGCAATTTTAACGTTTACATCTGGTTCCTTAGTTTCAAATTCATAGTCGAAGTCATTGTCTCCCATCTCAAGGTTTACACTGATATAAGCCTCGTTATATGCGGTAACAGGCTCATCAAAGACCACTGTGCCGGTGCTTTTTTCAGTTACTTTCATCACGCCGTTATGGTTGGGCCGAAGGGCAAGCACGCTGCTGTCCTTTGCCGTCTGACTGCGGCTCCTCAAGTCAACCTCTGCATCCGGGTTCATATCCGTAACAGCAGGCGGAGAGGGGACAAAATCCGCTTCTCCCTCATCAGTCAGGACAACATTTTCAACCAGGATACGCATTTCCCGTGCCGCAGCAAAACCCCAGTACATATTATCACCGTCTATTATCTGAAGCATATCAGGGGTGGAATCAGGTATTTTTGTACGGGGTACCAACACCTTCCCGCCATTTGCTTCTGTTTCGCCTACCTGATAATAGAAGCCATCGTTCCCACGCTCTAACGTATAGGTAAAGGTAAGGCCAACGGCAATCGCATTCATGTCAGTATCATCAGTTCCATATACGGCGCTTCCCCGTTCGGTGTTATGGCCTACTGCATGAATTGGCGAGGTAACGCCTGTCCGGAAGGCATAGCTGGGCCTGCCGTCTGCCGCATTCCACAGACCGATTCCGGCAAAATTGGAACAGGCAGGAGGTTCCTCATATCCATCCCGGTAAGGCTCCGCACGCTGCTCTCCCACGAAGTCGCGGACCATAATACCGGCTCCGGCCTGGTTACTGGTTCCATTTGCACCGGACGCAGGATTAGAGGCTACGGAGCTTTTGGTGATATCGGCGGTCAGCTTGTACAGCCGGTCAGTGGGCAGTGTGACGTAAAAGAAGGTAATGCCGTCATGTCCATTGGTAATCTTACCACCCCGGCTTTCAAGCACAATTTTGTCGCCTTCCTTCAGCTTAACCGATTTATCATGCTCAAGTGCGCCCTCTAACGGCGGAATAAAGGACGAGCTTTTTGTAAAGATATATGGACGGACACCTGATTTTCCCACCTGTCCGTTAGGATCGACATGTCCGGGGCGGGTAGAAGGTTTGCCCACAACCGGCGTTGGATCGTTTAAATCCGGCCGATCCACCCATGACGGGTTGATCCATACATTGTTGATGCCATCCTGCTCCGGAACATTGCCTGAGGCTTGAAAGCGCAAATCAACCGACTGGCCGAAAGCACGGTAATTCCATTCAAGCTCATGAGCCATATTGCTTGCAGACGACGGCTCTGCCTCAGATGATGCTTCTGCTGACGGCTCTGATGTTGGCTCCTCTTTAGCTGGTGAAGCTTTACAGCCGGACAGCGCAGAAAGCGCGACACATACACAGATTAAAATGTAATTGAGTTTCTTTTTCAATGTCAAATTTCCTCCGATCTGATTTAAAATAATTACATGTGAAGCTGTATTCCTCAATCACCTCCCCAGCAATGCTTTAAAGAAGAATCCTTAGGGTTTTCATGAAGCTGCACGAGATAATCACGATACTCCCCTTCAATCTTCGGTATAACAATCATTTATGTCCCCTCCAATATAGCAGTGTAAGCGCTTACAGTTAAATATTACTGCGCAGAAAATCAATAATCAACTGTATTTTTATTTTTGTTTTAATTTGTACATAAATCCCGGTTTTTATTGGTGATTTATTATTCTTATTAATTTTTAGAACAAATTTTATTGTATATTATTTATATATTTATCACTCACTTTTAGGCATTATTTTATATCTATTTTTGGTTAAGCACTTACATTCTCAACATTTTTCTATTTTAAGGAGGAGCTAATTGCTTTTTAGCATGAGAATCATGGTTTCCGTTATACACAAACGATCAGGAGAGCCCAAATGGAAATGAAAGACGAGCTGACCTTTGCATGCATGAATCTGAAAAAGCTGACAAAAATGAAGCAAAGATTTGGGCTTATGGCTGAGCCTATTGATTGTGTATTTATTAAAACACAAAGAAATTTACATAAAAAAAAGAAATCGGTGCCTGGATTTACGTCCTAAGCACCGATTTGTCTGCATTCTGCGATACCGATTTTACAAAACCGGTACCGCCTATCATACTAATTTTTTATTTTGTTTTAAAAATCTCACAGGTTTTCCTGCAAGCGGCCTCCGTAGCCGCACATCCGCCAAGGGAAGTTTCCCTTAATTCAAATGGGATCGAACGTCCCACCATCATCATGGTATCCACCGTCTGGTCAAATGGTATGAACTGCTCTACTCCTGATAATGCCATTTCTGCACATACCAGTGCATTGGAAGCTCCCAGAACATTACGGCTCTGACAGGGGTACTCCACCAGACCGGCTACCGGATCGCAGACCAGCCCTAAGAGATTCACGATTGCTGAGGAAGCCGCATCCATGCACTGCTTTGGCGTTCCGCCCATAATTTCCGTTGCTGCCGCTGCAGCCATTGCGGAAGCAGCGCCAACCTCAGCCTGACAGCCGGCCTGTGCTCCGGCCACGGTAGCATTCCGCATGATCAGATAGCCCACCGCACTTGCTGTAAAAAGGCCATCTATGATCTGTTCGTGATCTAAGGAAAACTCTTCCTCCAAAGCAAGCAGCAGTCCAGGAAGAACCCCGGAACTTCCGGCTGTGGGCGCCGCTACAATAAGGCCCATGGAAGCATTTACTTCCAGAACAGCCAGAGAATAGGTAATCGCCTTAGACAGCATGCTTCCGCATATGGATTTTCCTGATCTCCTTCTGTTGCGTACCTTTGCAGCTTCTCCCCCGATCAATCCGCCGATGGAAGCCACCGGCTCATCTAACGGCTTATGACAGGCTTCCTTCATGATCCGGTAAGCTTCCTTCATCCGGCTTATGGTCTCTTCCGGATCGGCACCGAATTCACTGGCTTCCCGTTTCC
>POVV01000930.1_pt1 | contig 13620 bp, 14 predicted proteins | sample 1560271 | NCBI WGS metagenome assembly POVV01 (sample SAMN08337232, study PRJNA429181) | Bioreactor metagenome, whole genome shotgun sequencing project. | biome: cows' rumen and soil; feature: anaerobic; isolation source: anaerobic chemostat enrichment culture, galacturonate as sole carbon... | reverse complement strand
GATCTGCCAATCCGAACAGCACGGCCTGATTAACGGCTATATTTATACAGTCGTCCCCTCTGGTTACAGCGGCCAGATCGTTGCCATGGTCGGCATCGAGCACCCGGCTATGCGCATCAGCGGCGTCAAGATCCTGCAGCAGACAGAAACGCCCGGCCTGGGCGCGAAGGCCAAGGAACCGGCATTCACACAGCAATTCACCGGTAAGCAGTTGGCCGACCCGCTGATCGTCAGCAAGCAGACCGCCAAACCGCAGGAGATCCAGGCCATCACCGCGTCCACCATTACCTCAACCGCTGTGGTCAGCGGCATTAATGCCGCCCGTGCGCATTACCTCAAGCATTACGCGAAACAGTAATAGTCCGGCATCACCAGGAAAGGAGCGATTCTGATGTTCCCTGAATTGAGTAAAGGCATTATCAAGGATAATCCGCTATTTGTCCAGCTCCTGGGGGTCTGCCCCGCCCTGGCCACGACCACGTCTCTCGACAATGCCCTTGGGATGGGAGCGGCGTTTTCAGCGGTGCTGATCGGTTCGAACTTAATCATTTCCGCGTTAAAGTCGCTGATTCCTGATAATATCCGCATTCCCTGCTATATTGTGGTGATCGCATCTCTTGTTACCGTCATCGAAATGCTGATGAACGCCTACTCTCCCAAACTCTACGCGGCGCTGGGCATCTTTATTCCGCTGATTGTCGTCAACTGCATTATTCTCGGCCGGGCTGAAGCCTTTGCCAGCCGGCACGGCCTGCGGGCCTCCTTCCAGGATGCTGTCGGCATGGGTATTGGTTTTACGCTGGCGCTGGCGGTCATTGCCGGCATCCGTGAGCTGCTCGGCAACGGCACCCTGCTTGGTGTTGCGGTTTTTGGCGAGTCCTATCAGCCGATATTGCTGATGATTTTGCCGCCAGGCGCGTTTATTACCATGGGCTTTGTCTTTGCCGGGCTGGCCTATTGGAAGCAGCGCAAGGAGGTGCGCCATGGATAGCACGACCTTTACCATCTTATTTGGCGCGATTTTCGTCTCCAATATCGTTTTGTCCCAGTTTTTGGGAATTTGCTCCTTCCTCGGCGTCTCCAAGAATATGCATAACGCTTTGGGGATGAGTGCGGCGGTTACCTTTGTCTTAGTCATGGCGTCAGCCATCACCTGGATTCTGTATCATCTATTTCTGGTGCCCTATGAATTGATGTACCTGAAAATTATTGTCTTCATTCTGGCCATTGCCGCCCTGGTGCAGCTGGTCGAAATGTTTCTCAAAAAGAGTATCCCCTCCCTGTATAAAAGCATGGGAGTGTTCCTGCCGCTGATCACCACAAACTGCGCGATCTTAGGCGTCGCCCTAATCAATGTGCAGAAAGACTACACCTTTATCCAATCCATGCTTAACGCGCTCAGCACCTCTGTCGGGTACACACTGGCGCTGGTGCTGTTATCCGGTATCCGCGAGCGCCTGGAGGACGCCGACCTGCCGGAAAGCATGAAGAAGCTTCCCATCGCCCTCATTACCGCCAGCTGTATGTCGATCGCGATTATGGGATTTACGGGAATGCGCTGATCAGCTTGGCATTATTTCGATAGCAGGAGTTGACGTGTATGTTGGAAGCCGTTGTATTCGTTGCCGCGCTCGGCGGCACATTTGGCACCATCTTAGCTGTTGCCGGACGCAAGCTCGCGGTCGTGGCCGACCCGCGCACTGATGCCGTTACCGCCTTGCTGCCAGGCGCCAATTGTGGTTCCTGCGGCTATCCGGGCTGTCGCGGCCTGGCGGAAGCTATTGTCAGCGAAGGGGCTGCAACCGCTGCCTGTGCAGCCTGCTCGCCGGAAGCCCAACAGGAAATCGCCCGTATCATGGGATTTTCAGGGAGTGTTGAGCCAGGACAGCGCCAAGTCGTCCGCCTGGCCTGCAATGGCTGCAGTCAGAACTCGCCCGCCCGCTTTCAATACACCGGCATTAAAGACTGTCATGTGTTTACCAGATTCTTCGGCGGATCGGGCAAGTGCAAATTCGGCTGTCATGGCTTCGGCTCCTGTGTGACAGCCTGTCCGTTCCACGCCATCCACAGGGGAGAAAACGGCCTGCCGGTATTTGATTATGACAAATGCGTCGGCTGCGGACTCTGTGTCAAGCAATGCCCGCAAATGGTTCTGTACCTGTCTGACGCCGCTGTGTCCATCCATATCCAGTGCAGCAACCGCGAAAAGGGCAAAGCGGCGATGGGCGACTGTCAAGTGTCATGTATCAGCTGCGGGCTGTGTGTCCGCAACTGTCCGGTTCAGGCAATCACCATGCAGGAGGATGCCAACGGCAGCCTGCCGGTTATTGACAGCGCCAAATGCACCGCCTGCGGTATCTGTGTCAGCAAATGCCCGCGTCACTGCATTCACCGCAGCGATCCGGTCAGCGGTCAGTTCCCGCAGGTGACGCCAGCGATACAGACACCGGGCGGCTGCGCCGCCTGTGCCGCTAGAGAAAGCTGCGGGATGTACACATGAAAACTTATCAGCTTAGTCTGATCAGCCTGCTTTGTCTTGTCACAACAGGCTGTTTTTCTCAACCCGTACCGGTTGCCGATACCCGGTTTGCGATGGACACCCTGATTAAAATCGAAGCCGGCGGGACAAATGAAGTCCAGGTCAAGCAAGCCAGCAGCCAGGCTTTTGCGGCAATCCAGGAAATTGCCAAGGAAACCGACCGCTACCAGGATACCGGACCGGCTTCCCTATACCGGCTGAATCAGCAGGCCGGCAACGGCGCACAGCCGGTCGGACGCCATGTCTATGCGCTGCTCGACTTTCTGAAGCGGCAGCCCCTGCCTGCTGTCGACGCCACCATCGGACCGGTCGTCGATTGCTGGCGGCGGCACAGGGAGACCAAAACCCTCCCGGCAGCAGCCGAATTAGCCGCTGCTCTGCGGCTGACCGGTTATGAGAACGTCGTCCTGCATCCGAATAGGCGGATCGAGCTGCTGCAGCCCGACATGTCGCTTGATCTGGGCGCTGTCGCCAAAGGCTATGCGGTCGATCAGGCGGCCGCGCAATTGGCCGCCGCCGGCATCAGCCATGCCCTGGTCAATGCGGGCGGCAACATCAAAACCATCGGCCAGAAGCCCGGCCGGGAGGCTTGGCGGATTGCGATCCAGCACCCGCGGCACGCCGCCAAGCTGCTCGGCATTCTACGGCTCCATCATATTCTCGACAGAACAACCGGAATGCCTGTTACTCATACCATCTCGGTAACTATTGTGGCTGAATCGGCGCTGCTGGCCGATTATTACTCCACTCTGCTGTTTGTCCTGCCGCGGACACAGGCGTTAGCCGTCCTGGCCGAGCATCCGGAGATTCAATGCGTCATTGTTGACGACCAGCAGCAAATCTATGTCACGCCGCAGCTCAGACCGCGTTTTGCGGCCAACTGACCGGAGGGATGCCTTGTGCGCAAATATGACCTGATCGCAGCCTGCCTGCTGGCGTTCAGCGCGGCATCGCTCTTTATTTGGCAGTCTGTCTTCTCTGACCAGGCCGCCTGCCGCCGTATCATTATCCGGCATGATCAAACCGTTCTGCACAGCATTTCACAAGCCGATCTGGCCGCTAAACAACACCTGCAGATTCGCGTTCCCACAGAACACGGCAGCATCCTGGTCGATCTGGACGCCAAACAGGGCGTAGCCATCCTCGCATCGCCCTGCCCGGATCAGCTCTGTGTCCGGCAGCCGCGAATCACGCGGGCCGGCCAATCGATACTGTGCCTGCCGGAAAAGCTGCTGGTGGAAATGGCCGGCGACCGGCAGGAAGGAGCGCCTGATGCGATACTCCGCTAATCCCTATTCAGCACGGGAATTGGTGCTGCTGTCATTGCTGCTGGCACTGGCTGTCGCCATCCGGACAGCGGAAAATTACCTGCCGTTTCTGCTGCCGCTGGCTGGCGCAAAACCGGGCCTGGCCAACAGCATCACCATGATCGCGTTTTATTTGCTCGGGGTTCGCCAAACCGCGCTGCTGGTCGCAGCCCGGATTGTGCTGGCCGCCCTGCTGGCAGGCACGCTGCTGGCTCCCGGTTTCTTTATCGGAGCGGGAGGAGCTGTCCTCAGCTTCTTAATCATGGCTGCCGGGTATTCCAGCCGCCTGTTTTCGCCGCTCGGCATCGGACTGTTGGGAGCGGCTTCCCACCATTGCGGACAAATCCTGAGCGCCGCCCTGCTGCTGCAGACCTGGTCTGTGCTCTCCTATTTGCCGTTACTGCTGCTGGTATCCATCCCGCTGGGCCTGGCAACAGGCAGCATCGCCAACACCGCCCTGCGCGTGCTGGGGAGAAGATAGCGGGGAGGGTGAGGGCATGGGTGGATGGTTTAGCCGGCTAGAGCGGGCTCGAAGCTAGCGTGCTGCGCCTGCACAAATACTGAAGGGACGCGTAGTACGCGTCCCTTCAGTATTTGTGTCTAAATAAAAGTATCCGCTTTGTGCGAACACCTCATAAGCTGGAAAACAAAGGCCAGAATTTCATCAGCAGATAGCCGACTTCTGTAATTGCCAGTACGCTAAGCATGGCAAGCTTGGAGCCTTCACGCAAAAGCGCATTGGGTTCCAGTCCATAGCCGATAGGGATAGCCCTGATGGAAATAGGCAGGATATAAGCACAATTAAAAGCGACAATGACAACCAGAAGGTAGGGAATCGGATCAAGGCCCAAAGCGGTTGTAATGCTGGCCACAACAGGTACGGCAATAGCTGCCGCCGCGGTATTGCTGGATATTTCCGAAAGCCCGCAGGCAAAAAGCACAAAGATAAAAATAGTCCCCAGACCGCCGGCCAAATTGCCTTCTGCAATCATTTGGGCAATTTTTGCCGCTGCATTCGTACCTGTGACCAGTTTACCCAGCGCCAGACCGCCGGCAAATAAGAAAAGCATGCCCCACATCACTGCCTTTTCTGCTTTGTCCCAGGTCATTAAAGGCTTCCCTGCATCGTCTTCGATGAGAAAAGTAAGCAGGCTTAGCGTTAAAAAGACGTAGGCTGGCTTCATGCCAGGCAGCAGCTCGGCATACAAGGGACGGAGAAAAGAGAGCAGGGTCGCTGCCAGAAACAAAAATAAGCTGATCCATTCACTGGCCTTCATTCTGCCAAGGGTTTTATACATTTCAGTAAAATAATCCTTACTTCCCTCAATGCGGTCAACAGGCAGCTTAAGTGAAAAAAGAAAGAGCAGATTAAGCACTAGAATAACCACTAAAAAGGGCAAAAATCTCACTACCCAATCGATATACATGAATTCGTGCCCTGACATGCCTTCAAGGTAATTGATCGCGACAAGATTGGCGGCTCCGCCCAGCGGTGTGCCAAAACCACCAATACCTGCTCCCCAGGTAATTGCCAGCAGGATGGGAACAGCCAGCTTGCTGTTTTTGAGCGAATCAAGCGGGTCTGCCCTCGGTGGTTGCCGGTAGCGGAATTGGAGAACCCTGTAAAGCATAGCTTCCGAACCGTGCTGTTGCTGCGGCTGGCTCTCATTCTGCCCTGGGATGCGGTCAGCTTTCTGGCCGGCTTATCGAAGGTGCGGTTCTGGCCGTATTTTTGGGCGTCAGTCATCGGCAGCGCGCCGGGGGCGGCCGCCTTCAGTTACCTGGGGGATAGCCTGTCTCAGTCCTTTGCCAGGACGGTCTCGGTTGCCGCCGGCATTGGGGTGGTCGCCATTTGCCTGTGGGCTGGCAGCCGCCGGCAGCATGTTCCGCACAAGGAAGAGATTTAGCGATTTGTGCCGGAAAGTTGGCCGGACCCAGCCGTCTATTTACTCTGTCGCTGCAGGAGCGGTGCTTACGTTGTCGAACATAATAGGGATATCAAGTAATGAGGTGTAGTGTATATGGCCGCTGTATTTAAAGTGTTATTGACCTTGGCGGTAATCATAGGGCTTCTGAATCGGAAGGTGAAGATGGGCAATGCGATGCTGGCCGGTTCCCTGCTGCTGTTTTTTCTGACGCAGCCGACTCCCGGCAAGCTGCTGACAGCCTTCACAACCACGATTACCAGCCCGAGCACCTGGGAGATCAGCATTGCGCTGTATTTTGTCATGTGCTTGGAATACCAGCTTCGCACCAGTGGGATTATCAACAATTTTATGGCTTCAGCCCGCAATATTTTCAAAAGCGAGCGGTTTCTGCTGGTATTGATGCCGTCGTTTCTGGGCTTTCTGCCCTCACTGGGCGGGGCGATATTCTCCGCTCCGCTGGTGGAGGACGCCAGCCAGGACTATGCGCTGAGCGCGGAGAAAAAGGCAGTCATTAACTACTGGTTTCGTCATGTCTGGGAGTTTACCAATCCGTTGTTTACCGGCATGCTGCTGGCTAACCAGCTTTCCGGCATACCGCTGGGCGACCTGGTGATCCACATGTCCTGGCTCACTGTGCTGGCTATCCTGATCGGCTGGGTATTTTTGATCGCCCCGCTCAAGCCTGACAGCGCGGCCATTGCCGGCGGCAGGCGCAGCGAAGGTAGCCGGAGCTGGCGGTATATCCTGCTGGCGGCCGCGCCTGTCCTGGCGAATATTATCCTGGTCGTGGTATTTAAGGTCAGCGCATCTGTGTCGATGGCATTTGTGGTAGCTTCCATGGTCCTCGTCTTACGGCAAGGGCTGCCGGATATCCGGGCCATGCTGATTCATGCGCTGGACAAAAAATTGTTGTGGGGAGTTTTCGGGATTCTTTTTTTCCAGAACGTCTTGCGCTTATCCGGTGTGGTGGAGGATGTGACGGTGCTGTTAAATAGCTTTGCCATTCCCGCTGCCGCGGTAGTCGGTGTGATGGCATTCATGGGAGGCATCCTGACCGGCACGTCCCAGGGGTTTGTGGCGATCGCCTTCCCGTTTATCGCTCTCCTGTCTCCTGGAGACATCTCCCTGGTGATGATCAGCTTTATTACCGGGACGGCGGGACACATGCTGTCTCCGGCCCACCTCTGTCTGGTTGTCACGCTGGATTATTTTAAAGCCAGCTTCCTTAAGACCATCCGGCCTGTTCTGACCCTGGAGGTCACCCTGCTGGCGGTCGCTTACGGTGTCATTGTCTTGCTGTAAAAGCGGTGGCAGGTGGGCCTGTGATGAGCAGTATGGATAGGGCAACAATTATGAAGCAAAGAGAGGCGATACTATGTTCAGACCAGTCAGGCGTCAGGAACGGGAGCTAAGCCGTGCGGAAGCGGAGGCTATTCTCGTCAATGGAACCTATGGCGTATTGTCAGTCGGCGGTGATGATCAGGGGTATGCCTATGGCATACCGTTAAGCTATGCGTATGCAGACGGGCATATTTATTTTCACTGTGCGCCTGAAGGCCAAAAGCTCGAGTGCATCCGCAGAAACAATAAGGTTAGCTTCTGCGTTGTAGGCAGGGCGATTCCACTGCCTGAGGCGTTCAGCATGAATTACACCAGTATTATTGTTCACGGGGTAGTGACCGAGGTGGAGGAAACCGAAAAGCGGGCTGTATTAACAGCGTTGATTGAAAAGTATTCTCCTGGCTACGCCGAACCGGGCGCGCAATATATTGAAAGAGCCCAGCATAAAACCATTGCCCTTAAGCTGCGGATCGAACATATTGCCGGGAAAGCAAGAAAATCGTGACCACGCAAGGGAGGCCTGCGCGATGAATCGAATCAATCTGATTGCGTTAGGTGTGCGGGATATTAAAAAGTCCCGTGCCTTTTACAGGGATGGACTGGGGTTTTCTACGCCTAACAATGAAGAAAATCCGCAAATTGTGTTTTTTAATAATGGCGGCACAAAACTGGAATTGTATCCGCTCGCAGGTTTAGCAAGCGATATTAACGAAATGAATCCTCCGGAGAGGAGCGGCGGCTTTTCGGGAATTACTCTGGCATATAACGCAAAAAGCAAGGAAGAGGTTGACAGCATATTCAGCCGGATTGAACGTATCGGCGGTACTATCGCCAAGCAGCCTCAGCCTGTGTTTTGGGGCGGCTATAGTGGCTATTTCCGGGATTTGGACGGATATTATTGGGAGGTCGCTTATGCTGACTCCTGGAAGTTTGATGAAAATGATATGCTGATTATCGAAGAATAGAGTTAATATGGAAACCTGAAACAGCGGAACACCGGCTTGCAGCATACGGTGTTCCGCTGTTGGCATTCGTGTATAGCGTCAGTGGCGGGAATCCTCTTTAACCGACATAGGTAGCCTAATCATCCCGGTGCCAATGCTGACTCCCAGCAGCACCAGCCCCAGTGCGGCCAGGTGCTGCCAGCTTACCTGCTCACCCAGAAAAAATGCGGAAGCGGTAACGCCGACCACGGGTGAAGCGTTCTGAAACAGAGAGGCGGTGGCGGCGCCGACTTTAGGTATGGCCATATTCCATAACAGCGCCCCCAGCGCTGTGCTGAAAAAACTGGAAAACAGCAGTACGGTCAACGCCTGGAGCCCCAGGCTGCCGGTATAGCTCCAGACCGGATTAACCGCCAGCCCGAGTAATAGCAGGGCGATGGCGGCGATGCTATGGCTGTAGGCGGTGATGACCAGTGGCGAAACAGATATCGCCGCTTTTTTGACAAAGAACGAACCGATGACAAAGGAAATGGCGGCCAGGAACATGATCGCGTCACCGATGAGGCTGGCTTCGCCCTGCGCGTTGCCGGATACAATCAGCAGCAGGCCGCCGAAGCCCAGTGATATTCCCAACGCCTTGGCGGGTGTAAAGGCTTCGTTAAGAAAGAATCTGGCTAAAATATTGGCAAACAGCGGGCTTGATCCCAGGATAATGACCGCATGCGTGCCGCTGGTGGCTTTTACGCCGGTAGTTAGTGTGATTTGATGCAGAAAAATACAAAATAAGGCGATGCCTGCTATGGGCAGCCAGGCTTCGCGGGGGAGCTTTTGGTAACCGTAGCGATACCACACGACAGGCACCAGCAAGCCGCTGGCAAGACACAGCCGGATCGGCGCTAACGCCAGTGGCGGAAAAAACTGTGTAAGGTATTTAATCGATACCGCGTTAACGCCCCAAAGCACAACAACGATGAGCAATAACATAAACGCGTCACGATTACTTGCCGGTTCTTTCAAAAATGACACGCAAAGACACTCCAAACATGAGAGAATTTTATACTGTAGGATTCGCCATCAGCGGAAAATCGCCTGCACCGGGGCGTAATCTTGTGTTTTCCGGCTTGATAATTTACAATAAAGAGGATTGGCGGCAGTTTACCGGAAGCTTCCCGGTACTGTCGAAACGCGTTAAGCGCGAGCAGCGGAGAGAGGAGCTGATCTCAGTGTCTCTTTGTCCAGGTTGTTTTGAGCCCATACCGGCAACAGAGCTTTGCCCTGCCTGCGGTTACCGGCCTGACCGGCGGCGCAGTTCTTTGCTGCTGCCCTATGGCACCCTGCTGCGTCAGCAATATCTTCTGGGCAATGTGCTGGGCAATCCGGGCGGCTTTGGCATTACCTATTTAGGCTATAATCAGAAGTTGGAATGTAAGGTAGCGATTAAAGAGTTTTTACCGCGTGAAATTGCCGGACGCAGTATTGACGGAATCAGCGTGGAAGTGCATGCGGCGAAGGATGAGCCGGTGTTTGCGTCCGGGCTGGAGCAGTTTCTGCAAGAGGCGCGTCTGCTGGCCAGGTTTTCTCACGCGAATATTGTGCGCGTTGTTGATTTCTTTGAGGAAAATGGCACCGCGTATTTGGTGATGGATTATTATTCCGGCGTGACGCTGGTGGAATATGTGGAGCAAAACGGCGGTACCTTATCCGAGCGGGCTGCCCTGGAGATTCTGTTGCCTGTCCTTGACGGGGTGCGGGAGATTCATGCCAGCGGTATCCTGCACCGGGATATTAAGCCGCAGAATGTGTATATCACGACTGCCGGGCGGCCGATCCTGCTGGACTTTGGCGCAGCCCGCCAGACGGTGGAGGCGCTGAGTCAGGGATTTTCCTTATTGATTACACCCGGCTTTGCGCCGGTGGAGCAGTATGACCGGCAGGGCAGGCAGGGGCCGTGGACTGATGTGTACGGCGCGGCGGCTACCCTGTATTATATGCTGACAGGCTCCGCACCTCCTGACGCGGTCAGCCGGATGACTCAAGACAGCTTTTGTCCTGAAACGGAGCTGCTGGACGTTTCGCCCGGACTGCGGATGGCGCTGGCCAAGGGACTGGCTTTATTGCCGGAAAACCGGCTATCTAGCATCGCTGAGCTGCAAGCGTACCTTACCGGTGCTACGGTTAAGCTCCCCAGGAGCGGCGAGGATGCCACCCGGCTGTTGACAACCCAGCCCATTCTGCAGGGCGCCCCAACTGCTGTCACTGCCGGCGGGGAAACCGCCGAGCTGCCCGCCGAACCGGCCGCAGCAGCCTTAAAACCGGCGGCGCCCAGTCAGAGCAGTCAGCGGCGTATGCCTGGCATCAAGACCTGGCTGGTATTGCTGGCAGTGGTTGCCGGTTTTGGCGGCTGGTACTTCAGCCATGCGCCTGAACGGCAACTGGCCCAACAGGGGATACCTTATACCGAACAGGCATTTTTTCAGGCTGTTCGCACCAATAATCAAGAGCTTGCCAAGTTGTTTTTGGCTGCCGGCTATAAGCCGGACCATATTGAGAAGGATACCGGGTTAACCGCTGTCATGGCTGCTATCGAGGCAGGGCATTTGCCCATGGTCAGCTATTTGGTGTCCCAGGGAGCCAACCTGGACAATACCGATTACCAGGGCCGTACGCCGCTGGATATCGCGTTGAAGCAAGGCAATATTCCTATTCTTAAGCTGCTGCTTGAGCATCGGCAGCGTACTCCTGACAGTAAAGACGCGCACGGCAGAACCCTGCTGGAGCAGGCAATCCTTGCCGGCAATATCAGCTCAGTGCGGTTTGTCATCGAGCAGGGAGCTGATATCAATGTCAAGGATATGCATGGCAATACGCTGCTGGATCAAATGCTGGCCGCCGGCAACCAGCCGGTTGCTCAACTGCTGCAGTCGCTGGGAGCCAAGCGCAATGTCAATAAAGAATTTGTCCGCGGTCAATTAACACCGATTGCTGTCGCGGATGACGACACGGCGAGCTTTGAAATCGACCTGCTGGGCAATGAGCTGGCGCAGAAGATTACGCTGGACAGGCAAAATTCCTCACGCGGTACGGTGATGATCGAGCAGGATGGCCGGCTGCTGGCGGAATTCCGCAGCATAAGGAAACACCGCTGGTACGCGGCCTATCTGCGTGATGACCAGGTGCCTGATTTAATTGGCTTCCGTATGGTAGGAGCCGACTTTATTGATAGCATGGTCATTATCGGCCGGACAGGACCGGAAACCGTTGACCTGCTGTTTGACCCCAGCCTGAGCAGGCTCAGAAGCATGCGGCTGCTTCACGGCCAGGGCGGCTTGCAGCTGGAGGGCCGGCAACTGATTCTGTACAGCGGCAAGAACCGGGCGGCTGTTGAGTGGTCGCCGGAGCAGCAGTCGTTCCAGATGCGGAGATTGTAGAGGCGCGTTCGGCATTAGCCATCCGTGCGCGTCGCTTGCCTTTATCGACCACCTGACCCGCCTTTGTCGAGGCGGGTCTTTTCATGTAAACTTCGATAATAAAAATTTAGCCATAAGAGGATATTTGTACCAATTTATCGAACAAATGAATAAATATCAGATTGTATCGGAAATTTTTTGCGAATGAATATCACTTCACTTCCTTTGTTGCCGGGGGAGGCTTTGGATTATGCAATATTCTTTTCGCTGCTTTGCAGAATTTGCCGCTATGCGGGCTGTAATCAGGCAAATTCTGCTTGACCTGTCTCCGCAGCATGCGCCGCTGCTGTTTATTGCCTTGAATGAAGCGGTCAACAATGCCTATCAGCATGGCTGTGCTGACGGCAGTGACCAGATTGTCGAGGTAAAGCTGGAAGCGACGGCGGAAGAGATTTGCCTGCAGGTAAGCCATAATGGCGTAGGCATCAGGACTGCCGACATCGGCTGGGTGATGCCGGCGAACATGCTGGATGATCATGGCCGCGGCCTGACCATCATCCGGTTTTGCACAGATTCTATTCAGTATGACGACAGCGGCAGAGTGTTGGTTATGCGTAAATCCCTGCAGCCGTCAGGCCTGTTGGACGAAGCGAACTGATTCCGGCGGTTGCCGGAATCGTAGCATAAAGAAAATTTACATATGGGAGAGGGATAGCTTGGGGTTTCGTAATTTGAAGTTATTTCACAAATTGTTGGTATTGATCGGTTTATTTGGTCTTGCGTTGTCAATCGTTAGTTTTGCCGGCTATTATTTTATGAAGGATATGGACGAAAATTCCAAACATATGTATGAAGACCGGCTGCTGCCGATAAAATGGCTGAATGACCTGCGCCGTTTGTCGCGCGTTCAGGAAATGTATCATTATGAGGCGATGCTGGCGCCGACCAGGGAGCAGCAAAGCAAGCTGTTCGGGCAGATCAACGATGTGATCGCCGAGACGGGCCGTATTTTTGCGGACTATGAAAAGAAACAGCTGGATGAGTACGAAAAACAGCAGTTTCCCCGCTACAAGGAAGCGTTGAGCAAGTATCTCAGTGAACGGCAGGTAGTAATCAGCCTGCTTGAAGCCGGCAAACCGCAGGAAGCGTATGCGTATTTCAAACAGCATGCGGAGCCGCCGCTGAATGTTATTAATGATGTTCGCCGTGATTTGGCTGACTATAACGCCAAAGAGGCGGAAAAGCTTGAGCATCGCACCAGCGAGGATTACACGATGGCGGTTCGCACCATGGTGCTTATCGGCCTGGCCTGTTTTGCGGCCTGCCTGGTCATTGGCCTGCTGATTGCCCGGATGATTGTCAAACCGGTTACTGATCTGCAAGCCCTGATGGCCAAAGCGGGAGCAGGCAATTTGACCGTCCATGGCAATGTCGCTTCTCTGGATGAAGTGGGAGAGCTGACCGCATCGTTTAATTTAATGATCAAGCGGCAGGCAGATGTTATGGATATTGTACAAAAGGCGGCGGTTGAGTTAGCCGCCGGCTCGGAGGAGATGGCGGCTTCCAGCGAGCAGGTGACGGCAACAACCACCATGGTCGCTCAGGGAGTGCAGTCTGTTGCCAACGAGGCGGAGCTAGGCAATTCATCGGTGATTGAGTCCTCGAAGGCACTGATTGAAATGTCGTCACTGGTTCAGATTGCCAAGCAGCAGTCTCTGATTGCTCTGGCCGCGTCCCAGGGCGCCCAGCAAACAGCCCATGAAGGGAAAGCAACTGTCGGTGAGGCGGTTGCCCGGATGGATCATATTAAACAGAGAACTCTGGAGAGTGAGGAACTAATTTCCGCTCTCAGCCGTTATTCCGAGCAAATCAGTCTGATTACCGATACGATCACCAGTATTGCCAGCCAGACCAATCTGCTGGCGTTGAACGCGGCGATTGAGGCGGCCAGAGCGGGCGAGGCCGGACGCGGCTTTGCCGTTGTCGCTGATGAAGTCCGGAAGCTGGCCGAGCAGTCGAATCAGGGCGCGGCAGAGGTGGCGGCGCTGGTCCGCAAAGTGTCTGACAGCACGACGGTTGCTGTATCTGCTATGCGGCAGAGCCGGGAAGAGGTCGAGCAGGGCGTTGCTGGGGTTCAGCAGGCGGGACGCGCGC
>POVV01000929.1_pt1 | contig 13645 bp, 10 predicted proteins | sample 1560271 | NCBI WGS metagenome assembly POVV01 (sample SAMN08337232, study PRJNA429181) | Bioreactor metagenome, whole genome shotgun sequencing project. | biome: cows' rumen and soil; feature: anaerobic; isolation source: anaerobic chemostat enrichment culture, galacturonate as sole carbon... | reverse complement strand
TGACCGTTCATACGGTCAAGGGCGATATTGACCTTGGCAATGTCTACGCCGGCAAGACTGCCGCGGTTGGATCGGATGACGGTTCGGTTACCATGTTCAGCATTGACGGTGAAAACGTTGTGATCCGTGTGAAAAATAAAAACCAGAATCTGCATGTACCCAAGATTACTGCTGCCAAAGATATCATCATCAGCAGCAACGCGATTGATATTGATCAGCTTACCCAGCGCGAGGGCTATGACAATATGCTGCTGTTCCGGCCGCAGGCAGCTGATCCCAATTCGCCGATGGAATACTTTAATATCGGTGAAATCAGTACCCGCAACGGTCTGCAGATTGATCAGCTTTGGGCGAAGCGGGCTGATATGCATGTCGATTCCAACCGTTTTTATATTGACAAACTCAGCATCATCGATGTCGGGCATTTCAGCAACGCTAATACGACGGTCACGGTGTACGGCTCCAGACCGGTTCTTGACAGCGCCAATGTCCATTTCTGGTACAATCCGGAGCGGCGTGATCCCTGGATGTATCTGAATTTTATGCGGGACAGCCACACTCTGGAGAGCAATGGCGTTTTGCTGCGCGGTGACAATTCCTTTTATACCTACTGGCAGCGTTCCAGCGGTGTGGAAGAAATGACCGACCGGATGCAGCGGCAGATGAGCCAGGACAATTGGCTGCTGTTGCAGTATATGCGCGAACCGGCGTCAGTCTATGGGCATTTCGGGAGGTTTAACCTGCTAGAGGTCAACCTGAGCGGTTTGCAGCAAACGCGGCCGCTGACCCTGCAGCCGGGCAGTGAAGACGGCGAAATTCAACTTAGCTTGTTCTAATTTATGGTCAAATGCCGGTCGGGGAATTTTTCTCAGCCGGCAAATCCTAATCCTGAGAAGAGAGGAAGAAGAAAATGAACAGACGGGCGCAGATATTTCAAGAGTATTTGCAGGAAAACAACATCGACTGCTTTAACGCCGAAGAAATTAACGATGAACTGAATACCACAGCTTTCCGTTCGCATATGGAGATTGCAGGCCAGAGAATTCCTCTTGTGGTCATCCTGGATGACAGCATTTACGGCATGCTGCGTCTCCAAATCGCGCCAAAGGCGCTTAAAGAGATTAATAAGCAGGCGATACTGGAATACATTAATGAGTTGAACCGTCAGTACAAGGTTTTTAAGTATTATGTGACTACCGATGGCGATTTGTGCCTGGATTGTTGTATTTTGTGCGAGGCAGAACAGGCTAACGGACCGATGGTGTATACCGTCATGAACGTAATCTTAACGCATTTGACAGAAGAATATCCTGTCTTAATGCGTAAAGTATGGGCAGAATAAAACTTCAAGGCGGAAACCTATTGTTGAAGATAGGTTTCCGCCTTTTTGCCGGAAGGATAGCAATTTATTTCCCGGGATACTATGGGTGTGATGTTAGTCACTGCATTTGACTGCCGGTTGCTTTATACTAATGCCAATACCAGAAGGTATGCGACACATAGTATAAATACCGGGAGTTGATAATATGTCGTTTTGGCAATGGTTTTGCACATTAGGCAACAAGGAACCAAGGCAAGAAATATTTTTCTGGCGGGAAAGAAAAAAGGGTGGCAAACCAGAGCCGGTGTCAGGCGTTGAGATTTGTACCCGCTTGTGTGGGCACGCCGGCTGCCGTTGTGGTGGTACGATGCGTGGATTACATTGTGTCTGGTCTTATTACCGGGATAAATAAGGTTTGGAAATAGCAGGAAACTACTATTGCAAATGGAATATGTACCTTATGGCAAATAATGCTGTAAGGAGGCGGAAGATATGCAAAGCGCAGGCAATGAAAAGCGGGTCTATTTTCTCGATAATTTGCGCTCATTTATAGTGCTGCTGGTGGTAGTATTCCATGCGTCTATGGCTTACATGCCCCATGCCCCGTGGTGGTGGTATGTTCTTGACTCGCAGCGGCATGCTTTCTTTGATTGGTTTGTGCTAGGGAATGATGTGTTTATAATGCCTGTTATGTTTTTTATTGCCGGGTATTTTGCCATTAAATCGTTAGCTAAACGTAGTGTGGCAGAATTTGTCCGCGATAAAGTCACCCGGTTAATGATCCCCTGGGTCATCGGTGTTGTTTTTCTAGCTCCGGCGGTTACTTATTTTATTTTTGTTACCCGCTCTCAGACACCGCCGGCATATTTATATTACTGGTTTAATTTGTTTTTTGGCAGTTCCTATCAGCAGGCACATTACTGGTTTTTAGGAGCATTGACATTGTTTTGCCTGGTTTTGGCCCTGGTTTATAGCCGTGGCTGGATAAAGGCCACACCGCTTAGCGCTGCCAAGCCATCAGCAGCCTTTTTTGCACTATTTGTGCTTGGGGGAAGCGCCGGATTCTTTGCCGTGAATACGGTGGTCAATGATTATGACTGGGTAAACGTTAAATACATTTTGATGCTTCAGCCTACGCGATTTGTTTTATATGTCTTGTATTTTATGCTGGGCATATATGCTTGTCGCCGCCAATGGTTTACTGCCAACGGCTATAGCCCCTGTCCGGTACGTTGGTCAGTGGCAGCAATAGTTGCCGGTGGGTTGTTTTTGGGCGGCAAAGTTGTGCTAGCAAACAATACGGCTTTATCAGGTTTGGCAGCAAACGCTTTTTTACACACCCTATTTTGTTTATGTGCTGTATTTGCGCTCTTAGCTGTCTTTCAACGCTGGGTAAATAGCGGGAACTACCTCTGGCGGCGTTTGGCCGTTAATTCGTACGCCATCTATTTTATCCATCAATTTCCGGTTTTTTCTCTAAATTATGCTTTACTTACTTTGCCTACCGGCCCATTTGTAAAGTTTTTTCTGTCAGCCGGTCTGGCGGTAATCCTCAGCTATCTTGTCTCCGAACTATTATTAAGGCGAATTCCCGCCTTTGGCGGCAATGTCAGGCAGGATAGTAAGATTTCGCCTCCGGGATATTGACATTGCCTGAGTGTACTGATATTATAGACATATTCGAATAATGTTTTTCCGATAGAGGTGCGGCAGACCAAGAGTAAGTATCGAGAGCTGGCAGCAATGATGATACTGAAAGGGGCTGACCGCCGAAGTGAAAGTTTTGGCCGGGAACTTTTGCTGGTCTTGCATTTAAGAAATGCCTGACTGTCACCTGAATGTTTCAGGTGGAGTGCTATCTTGCACAGCTGACAAGAACAATGTCGTCTCTTTAGGCAGTTTGCGGGATTTAGCGCAGGCTGCCTTTTATGTCTTAACAGAGATTCTTAAGAACAGGCTAAGAGCAACATCGGTTTTAACCGTTGCCAAAGGCTTGGTGCAAAACCGTGTTTTCTTTTTACTTTATTTATTTTGAAGGGTAGGCGAAACAATTGGCTGAAAAAAAATTACCGTTTACAAAAGAACAATTATCGGAAGTGATTAAGCAATATCCCACACCGTTTCACATTTATGATGAGGAAGCCATCAGGCAGAATGTCCGCACACTGCTAAAGGCGTTTGCCTGGGCGCCTGAATTTAAGGAATACTTTGCCGTAAAGGCTACCCCAAATCCGTATATCTTAAAAGTGCTGCGGGAAGAGGGGCTGGGGGCTGATTGTAGCTCACTGCCTGAACTGATTTTAGCGGAAAAGGCCGGAATGAAGGGTGAGGAGATCATCTTAACCTCCAACGATACGCCGGCGACTGAGTTTAAAAAAGCACGCGAACTTGGCGCAATCATTAACCTTGATGATATTAGTCACATCGACTATTTAGATAAACATGCCGGTATTCCGGAAATGATTTCTTTCCGTTATAATCCCGGCCCGCTGCGTGAAGGCGGCAACTCCATCATTGGTAATCCCGAAGAGTCCAAATATGGTTTAACCCGCAAGCAGCTCATGGATGCGTATCGCATTATGAAGGCCCGGGGGGTAAAACGTTTTGGTATTCACACCATGATTATTTCCAACGAGCTGGATCCACAATTTTTTATTGAAACTGCCAATATGATGTTTGACCTTATTCTTGAAATTCACCGTACCTTGGATATTAAGATCGAATTTGTTAATTTCGGTGGCGGTATCGGTATTCCTTACAAGCCTGAGCAGGAGCCTGTTGATCTTTTTGCTGTCAGCCAAGGTATTAAAAAGGCATATGAAGCAAAAATCGCCGCCAATGGTCTTGCGCCGCTTAAAATTGCCATGGAATGCGGCCGGATGATTACCGGTCCTTACGGCTATCTGGTATCAACTGTGCTTCATAAAAAAGAAATTTATAAAAACTATGTTGGCTTGGATGCTTGTATGGCTAACCTGATGCGTCCTGCTTTATACGGAGCCTATCATCATATTACTGTGATGGGGAAGGAAGATTGGCCGGCAGGCTATATTTATGATGTTACCGGCTCGCTGTGCGAGAATAATGACAAGTTTGCCGTTAACCGCAAGCTGCCGATGATTGATATTGGTGATATCGTGGTTATCCATGATGCCGGGGCGCATGGTCATGCTATGGGCTTTAATTATAACGGCAAGCTGCGTTCTGCAGAACTTATGCTGAAACCGGATGGTAGTATAGAAATTATCCGCCGGGCTGAAACTATTGAGGATTATTTTGCTACCCTGGATTTTGCGGCATTGGAAAAATAGGAATTTACCTGACAAACTTCACTTGGCTATTGCCGGGTGAAGTTTTGTTTAAGCCTGTATTGGCGGGGGCTTACAGTTATTATCCCTGGAGGTGATTAGTTTGGAACAGTTGGGCACAGCGGTAGCCAGGCTTGAGACAGAACTGGCTGTATCTTCCCTTCTATTACAGGACATAGCTTCACGGTTTCAAGCGGCTATGACCGACGGATTGGCAGGCAAGTCCAGTTCTCTTAAGATGCTGCCGTCTTTTATCGGCAGTCCTACAGGCCAGGAACAGGGGGCGGTTATTGCCGTTGATTTTGGCGGGACCAATGTGCGTGTGCTGCTGGTTGAACTGGCTGACACAGGCCGGAGCCGTATTGTTGCGAGACGCGCTTTTCCCCTCAAAGACAAGTTGGGCCATTATGACTATACGGCTGAGTCAGCATCCGGGCCTGCGCTGTTTGACTTTATCGCCGGTAAAATTAGTGAAATTGTGCCAGCCGGCGGTATATATCCGCTGGGGCATACTTTTTCATTTCCCTGCCGTCAGCAGGGGGTAGATCAAGCAGTATTGATCAGCTGGACCAAAGAAATCAAGACAGCCGGAGTGGAAGGCCGGGATGTGGGCCAAATGCTGCAGGCTGCGTTAGAAAATAGGGGACTGGAGCGGGTTAGATTACAGGCTGTTATTAATGATACTACCGGTACGTTACTCACGGCGGCTTATAGTGACCCTGCCACTACGATTGGTGCTATTTGCGGTACCGGCCACAATAGTTGTTATTTGGAGTCCTGCCATCCGCTAACCAAGCGTCCGATGATTGTTAACATGGAGTCAGGCAATTTTGACGGGGTGCAGCAGACAAAATATGATATTCTTTTGGACCAGGCCAGCGAAAAGCCGGGCGCCCAGCGATTGGAAAAAATGGTTTCAGGCCAGTATTTAGGGGAATTGGTGAGGATTATTGTCAGTTCGCTTGCGGCGGCTGGACATATTTCCAGCGGCTCTGAGAGCTTGTCGGTTCCTTATTCACTGCCTACTGAGGATATTTCTGCAATACTTGGCGATACATCACCAGAACTGGAGGCTGTAGCTGCTGTTGTAGCCGCCCGCTGGGGGATTAACCAGTTAAAGGTATGTGAGTACAAGGCAATTCAGACGATTTCCAGGTTGGTGGCGATGCGTTCCGCCCGTTTAGTGGCAGCTACTTGGGCAGGAGTATTGCTTAAAATTGACCCCGGTTTCGTTCGCCCACATACGATTGCCGTTGATGGGGCTTTATACGAAAAAATGCCCGGATATTCCGAGCAATTGGCTAATACCATGATGGAGATTTTTGGCGACAAAGCCAAGCAAATTACTATCAGGCTTAGTAAAGATGGCTCAGGTATCGGCGCCGCCATTGCGGCCGCAACTGTATATAAGGGAAAGTATTGCAATGAGAGATAGGGTGTTATAGAAACATAAAGAAAACACGGCTTGCGCCGAGCCTTTGGCGACGGTGAAAGCCGATGTTGCCCTTATCCTGCTTTTAAGAAAGCTATGCTCTGTTAGGATAAAAAAGTTACTTGCTGATGTTGACAATATTCGATTCGCGTAATATAATAGTCAAGTAGCAAGTTCACATGACTCCGTAGCTCAGCTGGATAGAGCGTTTGACTACGAATCAAAAGGTCGCAGGTTCGAATCCTGCCGGGGTCGCCATTAAGGATATAGATATGTCGCAGGTTAATAGCCTGCGACATTTTTTATTTATGTAGTCTTGTCCCTTATGCTGCTCCTTACGCGTTTCAAAAAAATAAAATTCATAAACCGGAGGGAGCAGCCTACAACCAAGCTAAAGATAGTTGTTTGATACCCAAAACGATTTCTTCCTCTGTTAGACTGCTATACCCGATCAGAACCATATTATTCGAGTAGTTTTGTACGTTCATCCAATAATCAGATACCGGGTAAACTTTCACATCCGCTTTTTGGGCCGATTGGATTAGTTCCTTTTCTGACATTCCATTATTGACTTCCAACAGAATATGCAAACCGGCGTTTTTTCCATATATTTTTACATGCTCGCCCAGTTGCTCGCTAATGGTATTGATGAGTGTATCATGTTTTCTTTTATTAGATACAGATATTTTATTAAGAAGTCTGTTCCAGTGTCCTTGCTGGATAAAATAATACATTACCTTTTGCTCAAGCCAAGGAATAGAACAATGGTAATTTGCAAAATTGGCATTGTATTTATCCAGCAATTCTTCCGGTAAAACGACAAACCCCATTCGTAATCCGGGAGCAAGTGCCTTGGAAAAACTGTTTATATAAATAACACGGTCTTTTTTATCAAGTGAATGGATAGAAGGAATAGGTCTGCTATTATAGCGCAGCTCGCTGTCATAATCGTCTTCAATAATGTAAGTATGATTGGTATCGGCCCATTCTAACAGCTGGAGTCTTTTATTGATAGGCATTACAATACCGGTCGGAAACTGATGTGAAGGAGTGGTGTAGAGCATTTTGGCGTTGGAGTTTTGTAATTGATCCAGATGGATGCCATCGTTCTGTAGCCCAATAGGAACAACTTGATAGTTATGATTTATTAAAATTTCTCTGGCACTATCGTAGCAGGGTTCTTCCACAGCGGCAATGTTTATATCTTGCATTAGTAATTGACAAACTAAGCGCAAGGCTGACATAGCCCCAGAGCAAAGAATGATTTGCTCCGGTTTGCAAACCACACCTCTTGATTCAGCAAGATAGTTCATAATCTGTATCCTAAGCTCCCAATCTCCTTTTTTTTCGTTATAAGCAGTTATACGGATAATATCATCGGACAATAATACCTGATTCAGTAATTTGCGCCAAATACGGAGCGGAAAGTTTGAAAAATCCAGTCTGCCATACTGAAAATTGTACCGTTCTATATGAGTTGCCTCTTGTCTATGCGCCTGCTCCTGAAAAAACGTTTGCTCAGAATCAGTACGGTTTGAATACGGCCTAATACCATTTTTCACCTCTATCTTCTGTACTTTATAACCACTGCCCATCCTGGCCTCTACATATCCTTCTGAGGAAAGCTGCTGATAGGCACTTTCAACAGTGTTTCTTGCAACCAGCAGTGTTTTTGCCAGTATTCTTATTGGTGGAAGTATGCTTCCTTCACCCAACTCGCCAGATACTATTCTATTTTTAAATTGATTATAAATTTGCATATACAATGGCGTATCTGAGTTTTTATCTAACAGTAGCATCTATTCACCTCTAAATTGTACCCATTAATATATAAATAATTGGCACTTTTGACAGAAGCAATTATATCGTATAATGCATACCAAAGTAAACAATTAGAGGAGGAAATTATGCAATACAGAATGAAAACGCATATGCTGACAGAGGTCGCGATCAAGGAACTACTGGTTCGAACAGCAATGGGGAGTCTTGCTACTCTTAATGATGACGGGACACCTTATGTTATCCCTGTTCACTACCTGTATTATAACGGTTCCATTTATGTTCACGGTCTGCCGAAAGGTCAGAAAATAGGCAATATCAAGGCCAATCCCTGTGTATGTATGACCGTTTATGAAATGGATAGCTTGCTGCTTGATCCAGAGGGAAAGCCTTGCGATACAAACACAACATATCAAAGTGTGATTCTTTCCGGCAAAGCCAGCTTAGTTGAAGATATCGAGCATAAGCGAGAAGTTCTTATAGAGATCGTAAAAAAATACACGCCGCAGCTTGTCCAAAAGGCCTTGCCTGAAAATATGGTTAATGGAACAGCAGTCATTCAGATACAGATACTTGGTATTACGGGAAAATACTATGAGTGAGGTTATTATTGTAATCAGATATTCAGAAATAAGTTTTGATATATAGATTCGCATTTTTAGCAGAAACATACAAAACCGTTCAACTTTACTTTGCTGTAGATTGAACGGTTTTGTATGTTTGTGGAGCAAAATATATGTCCCCATGCTTATAGACTCACCACCACAGTGAGGTGGTGGTGAGTCCATACAATGCGTACGCAGATTTGTTAATTGACCGATATATTATAAGCTGGAAGCGTTGAATTTTACGCTTGCTAAATCAGAATCACATGTAGCCTGATGATGTACTGGATGGACTGACAGGTTCCGGCGGGGTATGCGTGCTGCCAGGCTGCACTTTGTACCAGGTAGCATACATAACCGGTAATACAAGCAGTGTCAGCAAGGTTGCTCCCAACAAGCCGCCGCCAATGGCAACTGCCGTGGGGCCCCAGAAAACACTGAATACCAGCGGAATCATGGCCAGGATAGCGGCTGCAGCTGTCAGCATAATGGGGCGGAAGCGGCTGATCGTTGAAGCTATGATGGCATCCCAAAGCGATTCGCCAGTCGACAAATGTTGTTCAATCTGGTCCGCCAGGATGACCGAGTTGCGCATAATGATGCCGGACAAGGCCAGAATCCCCAGTTGGACCACAAAACCCATGGGACTGCCGGTCAGCAGGAGGCTGGCGGATACGCCGATAATACCCAGCGGTGCTGTTAAGAGGGTCAGCAGCATTTTCGGGATGCTTTGCAACTGTATCATGAGCAGGACCATAATAATGAGCAGCATGACCGGAATAGGTTCAGCCAGGAATTTGCCGCTTTTAATGCTTTCTTCAGTCGTACCGTCAAATTCTATGCTATAGCCTGCCGGCAGGCTGTTTCGCAGTTCCTGGAGATTGGTGTACACCTGAGTGGTTACGTCCGTGCCGGTAAGAGCAGTGGAAGGGTTCAGTTCTGCCTGGACAATAATCATAGGTAGGAGATTACGCCGGTAGATGAGACCTTCCTCAGCATCATAGCGGATGGTGGCGAGCTGGTCGAGCGGAACATAGTTGCCATTGCCAAGGTGAATGTTGAGGTCCTTTATGCGTTCCGGGTTATTGCGGTCCGCTTCGGCAAAGCGGAAAACCATACTGACAGTCTTATCGCGCTCGCGGAATTCAGCAATGGGTGCTCCGGACAACTGCGTTTGGAGCGATGTGGCCAGTTGTTGGGAACTAAGTCCCAGTGCCTGGGCTTTTGACTGATCAATTTCTAGATGCATCACTTTATTTTTTTCATTCCAGTTGAGGTTTACGTTTTGCGTTGCCGGATGGGCATCCATGGCAGTACGCATTTGTTCGGCGATTGCGCGAACCTTTTCATGGTCCGGGCCTTTAATCCGCAGCATTACCGCATAGTCGGCTGCCGGGCCGCTGAATAATACTTTAACGTGCCCACGAACGCCGGGAAATTCGCTGTTTAGCAGCTGTTCTGCCTTTTGGGCCAGCGCGTTGCGGGCTTGGACGTCTTTAGCCACGATAATGAATTCGGCAAAATTCGTTTTATGGAAGGTCGGCTCAAAACTCAGCACGAAGCGGGGCGCGCCTTCCCCCACGTGATAGGTGTAATAGGAAATATTTGAATCGCCGTCCAATTCTTTAGCAAACTGACGGGCTACTTCCTCCGTGTTGGCTATGGAGGCTCCTTCCTGTAATTTGAGCTGGACAATGACTTCCGGCCGGCTGGAAGCAGGAAAAAATTCCTGCTTGACCAATCCCAGGAGAAAGAGAGAGCCGATAAAAGCGGCGGCAGTAGCCGTCAGTACGATTTTGCGATGATGCATGCACCACAGCAAAATGCGTTTGAAGCGGCGGTAAAACGGGGTGTCGTAGAGGTTATGGTGTGCATGGCTTTCGTCAGTTGTTTGATGTGCCGGTTTTATTTTGAGAAACAGATAACCGAGCAGCGGCGTAACCGCTCCGGCAACCAGCCAGGAAGACATGAGGGCAAATAGCACCACCCAGAAAAGCGTGACGCAAAACTCGGAGGAAGAGCCCTGGGAAAAAGCGATGGGGATGAACCCGGCGCAGGTTACCAACGCGCCGGTCAAACGGGGATAGGCGGTAGAGGTATAGGAAAAGCAAGCGGCATCAAACCGGCTCCAACCTTGCTCCAACTTGACGATCATCATTTCGATGGCGATGATGGCATCGTCGACCAATAGTCCCAGTGCGATAATCAGGGCGCCCAGGGAAATGCGCTGCAGGGCGATGCCTGTCAGGTGCATCAAGGCAAAAGTCATGGCAATAACCAGGGGAATAGTCAGGGCTACGACAATACCAGACCGCATACCAAGACTGACAAAACTTACTGCTAAGACAATGACAATGGCTTCAGCCAGAGATTTTAGAAATTCTCCGATGGAGGATTCTACGACCTTTGGCTGATTGACGACCTGATTGATTTCCAGTCCGGCCGGCAGTTCTTGCTTAATTTGTGAAATTGTAGTTTCGAGATTTTTACCCAGTGTCAGGATGTTACCGCCGGGTTCCATGGCCAGGGAAATGCCAATGGCAGGCTGACCGTTATAGAACATTTTCGGATCGGTCGGTTCGGCATAGGCGCGGGTGACTGTGGCGATGTCGCCCAGACGGAAGGTACGGCCGCCAGCCTGAATGGGCGTAGTTCGGATATCTTCCAGATTTTCAAATATGCCGGTAATGCGCAAGTACATATTGTCAGATGCTGTTTCCAGCATGCCGGCGGCGGCCATGGCATTTTGTGCCTGCAGGGCGGCCGTGATGGCGGCTGGATCAAGGCCCAAACGGGCCAGCTTGCTGTTTTCAATTTCAATGTAGATTTTCTCTGTTTGTACCCCTAAGAGCTGGACTTTGCGCACGCTGGGGACACTCAGGAGGATGCGGCGGATTCTTTCGGCTTTTTCCCGCATTTCTTCATAGGTATAGCCATCACCGGTTAGCGTATAGACGACACCATATACTTCATCGAAGCGATCGTTGAAGCTGGGTTCCAAGACACCTTCCGGGAGAGTGCCCTTAATATCGTTTACCATATTGCGAGCTTCGACCCATCTGGACTGAATCTCTTTCGGAGGGACTTGTTCTTTGAGATTGACATAAATTACGGTATACTCCGGGGTGGAATAGCTTTTCAGATAATCAAGCCCAGGCAGGTCCTGGAGTTTTTTTTCGATTTTATCGGTAACCTGTTCTTCCATCTGGCGGGCAGTGGCCCCCGGCCAGGCAACGCTGACCACCATTTGTTTAATGGTAAAATCGGGGTCTTCCATGCGTCCCAGATTCTTATAGGAAAAGATACCGGCCATAAAAAAGACGGTGACAAGGAAATAAATAAATTGCTTATGCTTTAACGACCAGGCGGTAAGGTTAAAATGACTCATAGGGCATCACCGGCCGTTTTTACCCTTTGCCCTTCTTTCAATTTATGTACTCCGGTACTGACAATCCGGTCGCCAGGCTGCAGACCGGCCAGAACCTGGATAGTGCCGTTGCCGAAAGATCCGGTCCGGATAGGGCGCAAAGTCAGGATATTGTCGTTTACAACCCAGACGGCAGGCGTATCGCCTGTCTGATACAGCGCAGCCAGGGGAATGCTGATGACGGGCCGGGCAGCGCTGTCGGCTAAGGCAACAGTGGCTGTCATGCCCAGCTTGATGGATGATGGTGGATTGAGCAGGCTGATGCGCACTTTAAAAGTACGGGTGGTTGGGTCGGCCATGGGAGCGATTTCCCGTACCTTGCCTTCCAGTACTACATTAGGCAAGGCCCAGAAAGTCACATCAAACTGTCCGGCTGTTTTAAGCTCCTCCAGCCGGTTTTCGGGGACATAGATTTCGATTTCCCGCTCTCCATCCCGGACAATGGTGACGACCGCCTGGCCGGCGCTGACAATTTGGCCGGTCTCGGCGGTAATTGCGGAGACGACTCCGGCCTGATCCGCTGTCAATAAGGTATAATCCAGTTGATTGGCGCCCTGTGTATACTGGGCTGCCGCTTGTTGTGCCGCCGCTGCCGCTGCATCATAGGCATTGACATACTGGTCGTACTGAGCGCGGCTGACCGCGCCGCTGGCCAGCAATTGCCGGTAGCGGTTCAAATTGCTTTCCGCCAGCCTGAGTTGGGATTGGGTGGCAGATACCTGGGCCGAGCTGCTGTTTACCAGCTGTTGGATGTCCTTCGCATCAATCTGCATGAGTACATCGCCGGCATTAATAACACTGCCAAGTTCGATGTTGCGTTTAATAATTTTGCCGGTTACCTGGAAAGCCAGTTGGCTTTCATAGCGGCCGCGCACTTCGCCGGCATAACTATATCCCGGTGCGGCAGTTGCCGGCTTGATGACCTGGGTACGGACCACGGTGGGGGATTCGGGTTTTATGGTGGTTTCCGCAACCTGTGATTTTACCAGGCTCCAGGCCAGCAGGCAGACTGCCGTCAGGATGGCCATGGCATAATAGCATTTTTTTCGGCTGATATTCAGTCGCATGTTAAACATAGATATCCTCCCCATCATATTATGATACACGCCGGGCAATGCCCAATAGTAGAAGATCCAACAGCTCGGGCAGAGAAAGGTGTTCCTGCAGAAAGGGATCAAGAAGCATTCCTTCAGCCAACATTCGAAATAAATGGGGATTGACCGGGCGCAGCCGGTTGCTGGCAGCATTTGTTTCAATAGTAGTTGCAATTCTCTGCCATTGACTCTCGCGGAGTTCCCTAATTCTACTCCACTCCTCGGGGTAATGCCGTTTTAAATCCAACAGGGCAATCTGACTAAAAGCGGTAAAAGATTCGCTATATGTAGTGAGCAAAACCCGGAGTTGCTCAACTGGTGAAAGATAAAATAAGTCGGCAGGCGGTTTCCTGATCCTAGTCAATGTGAAATTGACTAGCTGCCGGACCAATTCCGCTTTACTATCGAAATAGAAGGGCAGGTTGTTGGCGGAGACAGCAAGGCGAGCTGCCAACTGGTCCGGCGTTAAGGCATTTCCATATTGATTGAATACAGATAAGGCTGTTGTTAAGATTTGCTGAGGGCTGCTTATATGTAGTGACATAAAGTACTCCTCCTGTTACTATAGATTTAGGGACTAAAACATGACAACCAGCCATGTTTTCACCACATTGTTGCCTAAGCTGATAGAATGAAAGAGCAATGGGTCTGACGGAAACCTCCAAGGACTAACCACGTC
>POVV01000927.1_pt1 | contig 13672 bp, 11 predicted proteins | sample 1560271 | NCBI WGS metagenome assembly POVV01 (sample SAMN08337232, study PRJNA429181) | Bioreactor metagenome, whole genome shotgun sequencing project. | biome: cows' rumen and soil; feature: anaerobic; isolation source: anaerobic chemostat enrichment culture, galacturonate as sole carbon... | reverse complement strand
GTCGGACGTGGTTAGTCCTTGGACAGGGAAGTCAGACCGAGGCTCTCCCATTGTACAGCTTGGGCAATAAATACGAAACAGACACGGCTGGCTGCCATGCCTGTTCCGTATTTATATTGTAGGAGGAAAAAGGATTGGACAACCAAGCTGTGCTGCTGGTTCATGTACAATGGAAAGATGGATAAAAAGATAAAGGATGTTTGCACATTGAGTATATTGGAGACAAAACCTTTCTTAAAAGACCGCGAGATTTTCTCTGCCGCGACAGGCAAGCTGCCAGGTTCGGCTGTTTCATCCGGGGGCTGGTTATGTAGACGGTACGCGCTGATCAAACTCTGGTATGCTAAATAAAGAATGTAGGCTGCTCCCAGACCCTGAATAAAGTTGTGGAGTCCAGGCAGTTGTGTAATGAGAACAGATACTCCCAATCCGGCAAACAAGGCATGGAGAAACATGGAACTGGCGACACCTAAAACATTGTAGGCAGCTGCCTGGTGTCCTAAAACCATTCCGGACTGTAAAACTAAAATTTGGTTAGCGCCGGGTGAGATAATCATCAGAAGGATAATTCCCGCAAATGAATACAATTCTGTACTTGGTATTGGAATAGTATCACCTTCGTCATTTTTAATGTCATATCCTTTGCGAACCTGATAACAGCAGGGCGTCATCCCCGATATGTAGGCCCTGGTGAATTTTCGCTATTTGTCCGGATCTGCTTATAACTTCATTATAAATAAATCATGGAAGGAAATGAAGAAGGAACTTAGCAGTTTTTTTCAAAGATACCTATTGACATCTCTGAGCGAAGCTGATAACATGAATACCAATCAAATATTGACTCTTATCAAGAGTGGTCGAGGGACTGGCCCGATGACACCCGGCAACCGGCAGCAATGCAGTGGTGCTAAATCCAGCAGGAGCAAATCCTGACAGATGAGAGGAGTGAAACTGTGTTTTACCCTCTCGTTGAGAGGGTTTTTATTTGCTCCGGCAGAGGTTGGGGAAACAAAGTGGATGCATACGCTTTGCAACTCCACCGCCTGATTTAGTCAATACTTGGGAGCTACACGTTGCATCGCTGTTTACTAAGAATCGAATGAATGTAAGGAGGCTATTATTAATGAATAAACTGACCAAAACCACAGTCCTGCTGATGACTGCTCTATTTTTACTGCTGGCGGTTGGCTGCGGCGGCGCCGATAAGGCGGCACCCAAGAGCGACGGCGCGAAAACCAGCATCAAGGTCGGAACAACTGCCGGCCCGCATGCGCAAGTAATGGAAAAAGTTAAGGCAGAGGCGGCCAAACAGGGCCTAACCATCCAAATCGTCGAATTTAATGATTATATTCAACCCAATGTGGCACTAGCCCAGAAGGATCTCGATATTAACGTGTATCAGCATCAGCCTTTTCTGGAAAGAGCAATGGCTGACAGACAGTACAAATTTGTTGCAACCGGTAAATCCATCATCCTGCCGATGGGCATATATTCTAAAAAAGTAACGGCAATTGCCGACTTAAAACCGAAGGCGTCCATTGCTATTCCTAATGATCCGACTAACGGCGGCCGGGCTTTGCTGCTGCTTGAAAAAGCCGGAGTCATCAAACTCAAGCCGGGTGCCGGCGTGCATGCCACTGTGCTTGATATCGCAGAGAATCCCAAACAGTTCAAAATCGTCGAAATTGAAGCCGCCCAGACCCCGCGCTCCCTGGATGACGTTGATCTTGTCGCCATCAACACCAACTACGCGCTGCCGGCCGGGTTGATTCCTGCCAAAGACGCGCTCCTGGTTGAAGACGGCAATTCTCCGTATGCCAATGTGATTGTTGTCAGAGCGGAAGATAAAGACAATCCGACTTATCAAAAATTTGCTCAGATCTATCAATCCGAGCCGGTTAAGCAATTTGTGCTTGAACATTTCAAGGGCACCATTCTTCCCGCCTGGTAAGCCTGAATAATCGATGACCACAGCAGAGCAGTCTGCTGTGGTCACTTTTTAAGGAGCAGCTATGGAAACAATTAGAATTCCTTATGGAAATGCAACCAAACAGTTTCGCTTGCCGAAAGAGAATCTGATTGGCGTGTATTCGCCCCACGATTTTGCGGCAGTGCCGGATGTCAGCAGCGAGGTTATCCGGGCCATTCATCAGCCAATCGGTACGCTGACCATACGGGAACTGGCCAAAGGTGCGCAAACAGTCGTCCTGGTGGCGGATGACAATACTCGGCTGACACCGGCAGACCGGATCATTCCGGTTGTGCTGGATGAGTTAAATGCTGCCGGAGTGAGGGATGAACAGATCACGGTGTTGATTGCTTTGGGAACGCACCGGATGATGACAAGCGAGGAAATCCTGTTAAAGTTCGGCGAAGCAGTGGTTCGCCGGGTAACCATCAAGAACCATGATTATAAGAATCTTGATCAGTTGGAGGATTTAGGGGAAACTCCGAATGGCACAAAGATTTTAGTGAATAAAGCAGTTGTCCAGGCTGATTTTAAAATCGGTATTGGCAGTATTGTGCCGCATGTTGTCCCCGGCTTTGCCGGTGGAGCGAAGATCGTCCAACCGGGGATTTCCGGCGAGCAGACAACCGCAGGCACTCATCTGCTCGGCTTCCGGTCACCCCGTTTGAATCTGGGACTGCGGGATAATCCGGTGCGCGCCGAATTGAACAGCATTGCCAGAGCGGTCGGTCTGAATACGATTATCAATACAGTGTTGAACCGGCATGGGGAAGTCGCAGGCGTCTTTTACGGCGATACGGTCGCGGCATTTAATGCCGGTGTGGCTCTGGCTGAACAGGTCTATTCAGTTGCGGTTCCAGAACCGGCAGATATTGTGGTAGCCGGCTCCTTTCCGTGTGATCTGGAATTTTGGCAGGCGCATAAAGCCTTGTATCCTGCCAGCCTGGCCGTTAAAGCAGGCGGAATTATTATTCTGACCACGCCATGCCCGGAAGGGGTAGCGGTCATGCACGCCGACGCGTTGGCATTGACTCATCTGTCGATTGATGAAATCGAGAGACTGCTCAGCAGGAAAGCAATTCCTGATGAAGTCGCCGCATCGGCGGTCATGGGCTGGGCCAGGGTAAAGGAACAGGCGTCTGTTTATCTGGTGTCAGACGGCATTAGTGATACAGAAGCGAGGCAATTAGGCTTTACACCCTATGGCTCAATTGATGCGGCATTGTCAGCGGCGTTTGCCCAACAGGGCCGTGCTGCCAGGGTTACTGTCCTGACGCATGCGCCGGACATGCTGCCGGTCATACCGGAGAATGATACAAGCAAGAAGGTGGCGATATGATGCAGTTTCAGGGCTACAGGCGGCCTGATGGCAAGGTCGGGGTTCGCAATCATATATTGATATTGCCGAGTGTGGCGTGCGCAAACCGGGTGGCGCGCGGCATTGCGCAGGCAGCGGACGGCACCGTCTGGCTGGAGCATCAGCACGGCTGCGGCCAGTTGGGCGCGGATGCGGCGCTGACCGCGCAGGTGCTGGTGGGGCATGGCGCTCATCCCAACGTATTTGGCGTGATTGTGGTCGGTCTTGGCTGTGAAGGAATCCGGGCTCAGGATATAGCCGCCAGCATCAAAGCAGCAACACCGTACAAAGCGGTGGAAACGATCATTATCCAGGAAGCGGGCGGCTCGGTCAACGCGATCGCTCAGGGGATTGTTCTGGCCAAACAAATGCTGGCAGCGGCTGCTGCCTCCGAACGGGTGCCGGTTGCTGTGTCAGAACTGATTCTCGGCACAGAATGCGGCGGTTCGGATGCCTGCTCCGGCATTTCCGCCAATCCGGCTTTGGGAGTGGCCAGCGATTTGCTGATTGATGCCGGCGGAACGGTGATCCTGGCTGAAACCACGGAAATCATCGGCGCCGAGCACATTATCGCCGGCCGGGCGGTCAATGAGCAGGTGGCCGCACGCTGTTACGAGCTGATTACTGCCTGTGAAAATGAAATTAAACAGATGGGTGTTGATATGCGCGGCGGACAGCCCAGTCCAGGCAATATCGAAGGCGGACTGTCGACCATTGAGGAAAAATCGCTTGGCTGTATTCATAAGGCCGGCACGAAGCCGCTGCAGGCGGTGATTGATTATGCGGCGCCTGTGAATATGAAGGGACTGGTCTGGATGGATACCCCCGGACATGATATTGAGCAGCTAACCGGAATGGTTGCCGGCGGCTGTCAGCTGGTGGTTTTTACGACCGGACGCGGCACCTGCTGCGGGTCACCGATTGCTCCGACGCTGAAAGTGGCCAGCAATTCGGCTTTGTTTGAAACCATGCGGGACAATATGGATATTGATGCCGGAGCGGTCATCGGCGGTCTGGAAAGTGTTGACCAGGTAGGCCGGCGGATTTTTGACGAGCTGCTGGCCGCCGCCTCAGGCAAACAGGCTAAGGCGGAAGCCTTGGGCTTTAATGATTTTGCCATCCGGCGGATTGGGCCGTCAATTTAACGAACAGAGAGGTGGCTGTGCTATGGCTATCCGGGCTATCGTGATGCAGGCGAATGACAATGTCGCCACTGTCGTGGAACCCATCGCGCCCCATACCGATATAGAAATACCCATTGGTGAAACGACAATGATCTTTCAGGTGCGGGAAGCAATTCCCTTTGGGCACAAGTTTGCTCTCAGGGATATTGACCAGGGTGGCCGGATCATCAAATACGGTGAAGTGATCGGTCTGGCTACGCAGCCGATACAAGCCGGCCGGCATGTTCATGTCCATAATATCGAAAGCTGCCGCGGCAGAGGCGACCGGTAATGCCTGCCTTTTCCGCTCAGATGCAGCCAGCCTATCAACCTTCGACCAGACTTCAGGTAGCAGGCAGCGGGAGAAGATTATAGCATTCGGGGCGAAGCGCGGCGATCTTCTGTAGAGTACCGCATGATCGGCAGCCTGAACTGTAGTTTTTAAAAACCTGGGAATTGTTAATATTTCGGCATTCTGTTAAGAATATATAGATATTATAGAAACAGTAGTGCAATCAACTTTTACGGAAGGAGCTTGTTTATGCCGGATGAACAGGTACTTGAAAAATATGCCCGCCTGATTGTTAACACCGGAGTGAATTTGCAGCAGAACCAAACGTTGGTCATTACCTCCCCGATTGAGTGTGCCGACTTTGCCAGGTTGATTGCCGCTCAGGCATTTGCCGTCGGAGCGCGCGATGTGGTGATGAAATGGAAGGATGAGCTGTTTTCCAAGCTGCGCTTTCTTCAGGCGCCAGAGGCAGTTTTCAGTGAGTTTCCCGACTGGGAAAAAGCGTTTTATTTAACCTATGTGCAGCAGGGCGCGGCTTTTGTCAGCATAGCGGCTGCTGATCCGGAGCTGTTTAAGGATGTGCAGCCGGAACGGCTCAGCAAGGCGCAAAAAGCCAGCTCGACAGCCCTAAAAGAATACCGTGAACGGCTGATGAGCAATAAAAATACCTGGTGTGTTGTTTCGATTCCTACCAAGACCTGGGCAGCTAAAGTATTCCCGCAGCTTGACGAACAGGCCGCTCTGGATAGCCTGTGGACCGCGATCTTGCAAACAGTCAGAGTGGACGCCGCCGATCCTGTTGCCGCCTGGGAAGAGCATAAACGCAAGCTGAAACAACATTTGCAATTTCTCAATACTGCGCGGTTCCGGTTTTTACGCTACCGCAACTCATTGGGCACTGATTTGGAGATTGAGCTTCCGGCTAATCATATTTGGCTGGGTGGTTCGGAATATACGCCTGAGGGCATCGAATTTATTGCCAACATGCCGACCGAAGAGGTATTTACCCTGCCGAAAAAGACGGGTGTCAACGGCACGGTTTTCAGCGCCAAGCCGTTAAACTATAACGGCAATCTCATTGACCGGTTCTCGCTCACATTTAAAGCTGGAAAAATTGTCGATTTTCAGGCTGAAACAGGCTATGAAGTGCTGAAGCATTTGCTGGCAACCGATGAGGGCTCCTGCTATCTGGGCGAGGTTGCGCTAGTGCCGTTCAATTCCCCCATCTCCCAGTCGAATATCTTATTTTATAACACTTTGTTTGATGAAAATGCCGCTTGCCATCTGGCCATCGGCAAAGCCTATCCGGTTTGCATCCAGGGTGGTGAAGCCATGTCTAACCAGGAAATGGAGGAGCATGGCGTCAACGACTCGCTGGTTCACGAAGATTTTATGATTGGCACGCCTGATCTTGAAATTATCGGTATTACCGAAAGCGGGGAAGAAATCACTGTGTTTACGCAAGGCAATTTTGCTGTATAGCTGGTGTGAGTGCGTTCTGCCAAATGAACAGGGAAATCGCTTACGAAATAACAGAGGGGAAAAAACATCAGGTTACGTCTACCGCAGAGTACACAGAGGGTTAGGCATTTAAATAAATCCGTAGCCCTCTGCGCGTACCCTTTGCTTACTCTGTTCACTCTGTGGTTGCGTTCCATACTCCGTTTTTCATGCGTTTGGCGTGGCCATAGCGTGACTTGAAATTGCGCCAGGAGTTTGATATACTCAAGGCATTACAACTGACAAAGGAACAGGTAACACGAACATGCGCTAAGCATTCTTTTTAGTAAGGAAAGAGGAATACAAACAGAGCCTGGTGTGCGCCAGGTGCAGTTTGTGTTCCTTTTGCGCTGCTAAAGGGGATGCTGCGACGGGTGTTTTTGCTGCCCGTTTATTTATTGCTGCTCCCCTGGTAAAGGAGGAGTTTTTTTGTTATTGTCATTAAAAAATATTGTTAAATATGTGCAGGACCGCTGCTTGCTGACCATAGACAGCCTGCAGATAGCGGCAGGCGACAGGATCGGGCTGATCGGCCGGAATGGGGCGGGCAAATCTACCCTGCTGGGAATTCTGGCAGGCGTCATTCAGCCGGACGAGGGAGCCGTAACCAGATATTGCCCCTGCTCCTATCTGGCGCAGTTGGATGTCGCCGGACCGGAGCAATCACCGCATGGGCCGGCGGCAAAGGGATTTAGCGCCAAACCGGAGTATCAGGAGTGGCTGAGTGGCGGCGAAAAGACCCGTTACCGCCTGGCCGCCGCCCTCAGTGAGGCAAGACCGCTATTGCTGGCTGATGAGCCAACCGCTAACCTGGATATCAGCGGCACTGAACTGCTGCAAGCCAAGCTGCAGCAGTATCAGGGCGCTTTTGTCATCGTTTCGCATGACCGTCAGTTGCTAGACTCGATCTGTCAGGTTATCTGGGAAATCAGTGACGGCCGCCTGCGGGTCTATCGTGGAAACTACAGCAGCTACCTGATCCAGAAGGAAAATGAAAAAAAACAGCAGGAACGTGAATATGACAAATACATCGCGGAGAAGAAGCATCTGGAGCAGGCGGTGATTAATCGCAAGTCCCGCAGCGCTTCCACGCAGAAGACACCCAAGCGGATGGGCAATTCAGAAGCCCGGCTTCATAAAATGGGCAATCAGAAAGCCAAGGCGAATCTGGATAAAGCGGTAAATTTGCTGGAATCCCGCTTAGCCAGGCTGGAGGTGAAAGAAAAACCCAAATCCGCGCCCAGGATCAGCTTTGACTTGAATAAGGCGGAGGGGCTGCACAGCAAAGTCGTGATCCGCGCGGCAGAGACGCGTAAGCGTTTTGGCCGGGAGCTGCTGTTTGAGCATGCCGGCTTTAGTATTATGAACGGGCAGAAGGCAGCGCTGTTTGGTAATAATGGCTGTGGCAAATCCACCTTGCTTAAGATGATTGCCGCCAGAGGCGAGTCCATCTATGTAGCTCCTGCCGTCCGGTTCGGTTATTTCGCGCAAGGGATGGACGATCTGAAGCCGGATATTTCCATTCTTGAGCAGGTGCTGGCAGCCAGCATCCACAATGAAGCCTTTGTCAGGCGGCTGCTGGCACAGCTCTTGTTTCGCACTGACGATGTCTATAAGCAGGCGGCTGTGTTAAGCGGTGGTGAACGGGTCCGGGTGTGTCTGGCGAAGCTTCTCGCCAGTGACGCTAATGTTTTGCTGCTCGATGAGCCGACTAATTATCTGGATCTGCCCTCTCTGGAGGCGCTGGAGACTGTGCTGGCCGAATATGACGGAACCATTCTGTTCGCTTCTCATGACCGGCAGTTTATTAACAAAATTGCCTCCCATCTGCTGATTTTTTCCAACAAGACTGTGCGGCTGGTGACGGGAAATTATGAGCAGTATCTGCAAGGCCAGCAAGCCCGGCCGGAGCAAAAGCAAGCGTCCCGGGAGGAACGGCTGTTGCGGGAGCTGCGTCTGGCGGAAGTCATCAGTCGTCTGTCTGTTGCTAAAGACCCCGCCGAGCGGGCTCGCCTGGATGAAGAATATCACACGCTGCTGCGGGAAGGATAAACAGAACCGCCTGCATCAAAGACTTTTTTCACTATGTCTGCCGATCATGAGCAGGATTTTAGAAAAGCGTCAGCCAATATATTACATTAAGAAAAGTAAACACCGGCAGGCGGTTGCCGGCCGGTGGAAAAGTAGGTGTACTATGATTATCAAACATGACGAAACAATCCGCAGACAGGCGAAACCCTGTAACGCCACATGGCAGCAGTTAGGCGAGACATATCAGCAGCTCCCTATGCAGCATCATGAATTTGAAGACTACATTAAAACCTATGCCATCAAATGGCGGTTTAAGCAAAATTTGAGTTTTGAGGACTTTAGACGGATTAATAGTGCGCAAATATGGCTGGAGGATTGGCCGGCTGAAGATATCCGGGCATTTCATGACAGTCTGACGCCTGACCGGGTAACCTTTGTGGAAGGCATTGAATATTTGACTAAAGAAGGCGCAATTTATTGGGCTGATTTATGGCGTGTTGACGGGATGCTGCTGTTGGCTGAACGCACACAAAAATATGATCTGTTAACCGAAATCAGAGCATTGGAAGGGATTGCGGACACATATCCGCAAATTATTCTGATGACCTGGATGCACCAATTCCGGTTGTTGTAATAGGCTATCAAGGACAGGGAGGATACCGGCAAATGGCTGGAACAACCCCCTGTCTTGCTTTATGCTTCGATCAGCCGGGCCGCTCTCTACTCACTGCTTACAAAGCGAGAGTTCCTACAGGGAGCCTTCGGCTTGGTTATCGGATAAAAATCATAAAAATATCAGACAGTTTGGCAGGAATTTTTGGGATGATATCCCGAAATCCTACATAGATATACCATAGAATACTATGCATTACGATGTGAATAGAAGGGTGGTTAATTCATGAGAAAGCCAATATTTACCGGCGCTGCACCGGCTATAGTGACTCCGTTTACCGATACGGGAGTCAATTATCCGGCGCTGGCAGAACTGATCGAATTCGTTATTGCCGGAGGAGTAGATGCCCTGGTTGTTTGCGGAACCACCGGTGAAGCATCAACTATGCCGGATGACGAACACATTGATGTGATTAAATTTGCGGTAGACCAGGTCAAAGGCCGTGTGCCGGTTATCGCAGGCACAGGCAGCAACGACACCAAACATGGTGTTGAATTATCCAAAGAAGCGGAAGCCGTCGGAGCGGATGCCCTGCTGCATGTAACCCCGTATTACAATAAAGCGACACAAAAGGGGCTATATCAGCATTTTGCTATGATGGCTAAAAGTGTCAGCATTCCGCTGGTGCTGTATAATGTTCCCGGCCGGACCAGTGTCAATATGAATCCGGAAACCGTTAAGGCATTATCGGAAATCGAAAATATTGTCGCAGTCAAAGAATGCAATCTCGCCCAGGTCGGCGATATCGTCAATTTGTGCGGTGATGATTTCAGCGTATATTCCGGTGACGATAATGTCATCCTGCCGGTACTGGCCTTAGGCGGCAAAGGTGTTATCTCCGTAATGGCCAATATCATTCCCCAGGATACCCATGATATGGTAATGAAGTTTTTCCAGGGCGATGTGCAGGGAGCCGTCCAATTGCAGTTAAGAACGCTCAATCTCATTAAGGCGATCTTCTGTGAGGTCAATCCGATTCCAATTAAAGCAGCGGTAAATCTGATGGGCTTTGCGGCCGGCCAATGCCGGTTGCCGTTAACCGAAATCGAAGCAAAAAGCCTGGAACTCCTCCGCGCGGAGATGAAGATTTACGGATTATTATAAGTTCTCCAATAGTTTAAGGCAGAGACTAAAAATGTCTCTGCCTTTTTTGTACGGTCATTACGATGACAGGGAGCGTTTAACCACTCCAATCAATCTGCGGTTAGCTTACCTTACTTTATTTTCAATTCGTTCAGCAGGGTAAATCCTAAAATCATCATACCGCCAAGCATCTGCGTACTGGTAATGGTTTCGTTTAAGAGCATCACCGAAATGATAATGGCAACCAAGGGATCAACATAGCTCAAAATGGCCGCTTCCTGGCCTTTGAGATCTTTCAGAGAGGAGAAGTAGAGACAATACGTAATGCCGGTATGAATGATGCCAACAATAAGCAGATTGATCATGCCAACCGTTTCCAGTGAGCCCAAATGAAGTCCGCCGGTTGACGCAATATACGGTATGAGCACAATAATGGCCGAAAAAAATTGTAATAGCGTTCTGTCAATGCCGGAAACATCTTTGATAAACTTGTTGAGGATGATCACTGTGGCGTAAAAGGCCGCAGCGCCTAAGCCAAAGGCAATACCCCGGATATTGTCGATCCCTGACTGGGGGCTGCCCACGCCGATGATTAGTACCAGTCCGACTGTTGACATGAAAAAACAGAGGAGCTGCTTGAACGTTAACTTTTCCTTAAATAGAATCGGGCAGGCCATCATCACAATGACCGGCGCGAAATAATAGCTGAGTGTGGCAAGAGAAACCGTAGTGTAGTGATACGCCTCGAATAGCAATATCCAGTTAAAACCCATTGCGGCGCCTGAAAAAAACAGTAAAAACAGATCGTTTTTGATGGCAGAGAACCGCAGCTTGCTTCCGCCAACCGATTGATAGGTCAGGATGGAGACCGCAGCGATTGCCGCTCTGAACAGCGCGATCTCGGCAGAGGATAAAGGAATATTTTTGATGAAGATTCCCAGCGTTCCAAAAACGGTCATGGAAATAATAATTTTTAGTTTGGCTCCCATCGGTATACTCCTGTCTATGTCATGGCGGTTTGCGGAACTTTCGTGCACCGCTGCGGTAACGACTCATCTGCAGGCAATTGAGTGTAGTTTAAATTTTATTGCCTGTATTGTCAACCGGATTTAGCCTGAAAACGTTGTTGCGGCTAAAGTTTTGGCAGCACATTTGTTTTGATAATTTCCTGCAGGCATAAAGGAGATTGTTTAAAACCGTTAGAATATGTAAAGAAAGATGATGACATTATCGACAGCCGGAGGGCTTATAAGGAGGAGAGCGCATGGCACTCAAGTGGTTGCAATGGCTGACGGCGGCGGAACTGCCTGCCCCCAAACCGGAAGCGGCGGCAGTAGATATTCGGGCTGTCCGCAAAGTCTATACCACTGGGGCCGGCCAGTTCGAGGCGTTGCGCGGTGTTGATCTGCAGGTGGCAGCCGGTGAATTTGTCGCTGTTGTCGGCAAGTCAGGCAGTGGCAAATCCACTCTGATCAATATGATTACCGGTATTGACCGGCCCACCACCGGAGAAGTCTGGGTGGCTGGCACACCGGTACATTCTCTGTCCGAAAATCAAATCGCTGTCTGGCGGGGCCGGACAGTTGGTGTTGTTTTTCAATTCTTTCAGCTTCTTCCCACCTTGACAGCATTAGAAAATGTTATGTTGCCAATGGATTTTTGCCATATGTACCGACCGGAAGAACGCGCCGAACGCGCTCGTAAGCTGCTGGCGATGGTCGGTGTGAATGATCAGGCCGACAAGCTGCCTGCTAATCTTTCAGGCGGGCAACAGCAGCGGGTTGCTATTGCGCGCAGCATGGCCAATGACCCGCCGTTGCTGGTGGCTGATGAACCGACAGGCAATCTGGACAGTCAGACTGCCGATTCGGTCATGGATTTATTTGATCAGTTGACCCAGGCGGGGAAAACAGTGGTGATGGTTACTCACGATGAAGATTTGGCACGCCGTACCAAGCGCATCGTCACCGTCGCGGCAGGCTGTGTTTTACCTCCGGCTGCAGAGAATTTCCATGAATAAGCGTGTGTTGCTGCCGCCCCGCTGGCTGAAGGTTTGGGCGGATATTTGGGGGAATAAGCTGCGGACCTTGCTTGTCGTGCTATCGATAGCGGTTGGTGTGTTTGCCGTTGGTATGGTATATAGCTCTTACCTGATGTTTGAGCGCGATTTGGCAGGAAGCTGGGGATCAGCGTCACCGGCCAGTGCCAGCCTGTATGCCGATCCGTTTGATGAAGAGCTGGTCCAAAGTGTTCGCAGCCTGCGCGGGATTCAGGAGGCGGAAGGCCGCCGCAATGTTGATCTGCGGGTACGAAGCGCAGGCGGAGAATGGCGCCAGATGCTGCTGACCGCTATTCCGGATTATTCCAGGCAAAAAGTCAATATCCTGCATTCGCAATCAGGCGCTTGGCCTCCGGGTGATGGCGATGTTCTGCTGGAACGCTCCTCTCTGGCTGATTTGGGAGTGGCAGCAGGGGACAGCATTGTCGTAGAAACGCCGAAAGGCCGCAAACGCTCAATGAAGATCACCGGCGTCGTCTATGATCCCAGCCAGATACCCAGTTTGTTTAGCGGCCGTTTCTATGGGTATATCAGCATGAATACGCTGGATAAACTGGACGAGCCGCGCCAGCTTGATCAGGTCAACTTTATCGTCCATCCCTGGGTGCTGAAGGGCAAAGAAACCGCTCCGATTGAGGCGGTGGGACGGCGGGCCTGGAGCAAGCTGGAACAGGGCGATACGACAGTCTTCTGGCTGCAAGTCTATAAACCGGGCGAGCACCCGATGCAGCCGGCAATCAACGCAATGCTGTTGCTGCTGGCCGTGCTGGGGATATTATCGCTGTTTTTGGGCTCTTTTTTATTGGTCAATACGGTATCGGCGATTTTAACCCAGCAAATACGCCAAATCGGGATTATGAAAGCCATTGGCGCTGAGCGGGATCAGATTATGCGCATGTATCTGGCGCTGGTCGGTGCGTATGGCTTATTGGCGCTGCTGATAGCCGCCCCGCTGGGCGCTTTGGCTGCCAGCGGTGTTACCGGTTTTGCCGCCGGTGTATTTAATTTTAACTCAGGCGGTCTGGAGCTGCCGCCACAGGTACTGCTGCTGGAAGCGGCGGTTGCGCTGGTCGTGCCCATCGCTGCCGCGATTTGGCCGGTGTGGCAGGGAACCGGCGTCACTGTGCGAGAGGCGGTCAGTGATTACGGCATTAGCGGCCTCGAGGCTAAGGGCTGGCTGGATCACCGGGTCGACCGCCTGTTAGCCAGCTTGCAAATGCTGCCCAGACCGGTCCTGCTTTCTCTGCGCAATACCTTTCGCCGCAAAGGGCGATTGGCGCTGACGGTGTTGACTCTGACCACCGCCGGGACGGTATTTATGGCGGTGTTCTCTGTCCGCGCTTCGCTATACTCGACACTGGACCAGGCGCTGGATTATTTTCACTATGATATGTCGATCGGTTTTGTGCAAAGCTACCGGGCCAATCGCATCGAACAGGAAGTCATGAAACTGCCGGGCGTAAAGGAAGCGGAAGCCTGGGGGCTTACTTCCGGCCGGGTACTGCGGGATGCGCGCAGGGAGTCCGAGGATGAGGCCAGCAAAAA
>POVV01000926.1_pt1 | contig 13679 bp, 13 predicted proteins | sample 1560271 | NCBI WGS metagenome assembly POVV01 (sample SAMN08337232, study PRJNA429181) | Bioreactor metagenome, whole genome shotgun sequencing project. | biome: cows' rumen and soil; feature: anaerobic; isolation source: anaerobic chemostat enrichment culture, galacturonate as sole carbon... | reverse complement strand
GCAGTCGCTGAACTTTGTTAATTATAACCTTAATTTACTGACACATAATTCGGTGGGACCGAATTATGCCGCAAAAGATAATGATAAATCCGCTCCGCGGTCAAAAGCGTTAATTGACGCAAAGGTCTAGGAGGATATATGGCTTCAACGTTTGGCGGACTCAATACCCTGGTTCGTGGCTTATATGCGAATCAGGCTTCTCTCAATACAGTAGGACATAATATTGCCAATGCGAATACTGCCGGCTATTCACGCCAGCGGGTCAATCTGGTCACGACTGCCCCGCAGAAGATTTATGGCGGCAGCAATGGCTCCTATCACATGGGCACAGGGGTGGACGTTGCGTCGGTTACCCGTTCGCGTGATACCTTTGTTGACAAGCAGATGTGGAAAGAATCGGCTTCGCTCGGATATGGTGCGGCAACCTATGATGTTCTCAGCCGGCTGGAAGGGATCATTTCAGAGCCGACAGAGACCGGCATTCAAACTGTTTTGAATAAATTCTGGACGGCGTGGCAGAATCTCTCGACAAACGCTTCCAACGAGAGTGTGCGTACCGCTGTGCGTCAACGCGGCGTTGAATTGGTTGACGCCATTCAGCTCGCCACTCAGCAGATGAAGGATAATATAAAAGACATCAACTCCACGCTGGAGATCAAGGTCGACCAGGTCAACCGGATCACCTCGGAAATTGCTGCACTGAACGGACAAATCTCTCTGGTTGAGATGGGCGGCAGAGACCATGCCAATGATTTGCGCGACCGTCGGGATTACCTGACTGATCAGTTGTCCGTGCTGTTAAAAATCAATGTCTATGAAGATCGGCAAGGCAATTACAACATTGATTCAGGCAATCTGTCGCTGGTTAATATGACCGAATCGATTACCCTGGCTACGACGCAGGATATGAGCTCCCCGCTGTTTACCTATTATGGTATTGAAGTGAATAAAATCATTGTTGCCGCAAGCAACGCGCCGGGCGCACGCAGTGAAGACGCACACTTCAACGGCGGCGAAATCAGCGGTTTGTTAACTGCGCGCGATTCTGACACCAGCGGCGTGCGCGCCTTTCTGGACAAAATGGATACGATCAGTCAATTCCTGCTGCGGGACTTTAATGAAGTCCATAAATCAGGTTATGGCACTGATGATTCCACCGGCGTCCTGTTCTTTGGCAATCAGGATACCGACTATGATGCGGTAGTCTGGAAGCCGGGCGTCGGCGGCTGGATTTCTGAGCTGTGTGTCAACAAAGCTCTCTTCAATACAGCTGACGGCCTGCAGAAGATCGCGGCAAAGACGCAACCCGGTACACTTGAAGTGCGGCAAAACCATCCGCACAGCTCAGGACAGCTTTCGGTGAACGGCTCCTATTCAGGAGCCAGCGGCCGGGAGTATGTAGTCAGGACAAACAGTGTTGACGCCAGCGGCAATGTGCTGGAAGTCAGCTATTCGACAGATGGCGGCGCGACCTGGACGACCGCTGCTAAAGATTCGTCAGTGACGACCGCGCCGTTTGTGTTTAAACTGGATAACGGCCTGACGGTAACCATTGCTTCCAACGCCACTAACGCTGGCGGCACAGGAACGCCTATTGATTATACTATGGCGGACACCTACACTTTTACTCCCACTCAGGGCAATGCCAGTGGCGATAATGCGATTCTAATGGGCAACCGCTTAAAAATCGATAAACGTGAGCTATTGGGCAGAGCGTCACTGGATACCTACTATAACGCCTTGACCGGCAGTCTGGGGATACAAGTCCAGGCTGCGGATCGCTTGGTGGACAACCAAACCACACTGATCACCCAGATTACCAACTGGCGTGAATCGACGTCAGGGGTTAACATGGATGAGGAAATGAGCGATATGATCCGCTTTCAAAAGGGATATTCCGCTGCTTCCCGTGTGGTTACCGCCATTGACGAAATGCTTGATAAGTTGATCAACGGCACCGGCGTTGTCGGTCGATAAGGAGTGAAGTTATGCGTATCACAGAAAATATGATGACCTTCAACTATCTCAACAGTTTGAATAAAGCGCTGGAACGGCAGTCTAAAATTCAGGAGCAGTTGTCAGACGGCAAGGCGATTCACCGTCCGTCAGATGACCCGATCAAAACAATCCGCAGTCTGCGGTTTAACACCAATTTGGCGATGAATCAGCAATATGTCCAGAATGTCAAAGACGCGCAATCCTGGATGGAGTCGACCGATGCGGCAATGAGCGATGTCAGCTCTGTACTGATCCGCGCTAAGGAGCTGGCGGTCAAGGCCGGGGGCGTCAATAATGAAACCAGCTATAAGGCGCTTGCCAAGGAAATTGACGGTATTATCAACCATTTAGTGCAGGTCGGCAATTCCCAGGTCGGCGACCGCTATATCTTTGCCGGACAGATGGACAAGACGCAGCCGTTTGAGCGCAAGACCATTACGGTCGTCGATCCTGTCACGAGCCTAATGATTCAAAAAGATGTTGTCGTCTATTCCGGTGACGGGAATAAGATTTCCATGCCGGTACAGCCCGGCGCGGCCAACCCCGATCAGGACAGTGTCAACATCAGCGGCGATCAGTTGTTTGGTCCGCTGACGATGGTTCGGGATATGTACGGCAACATCCATCAGACTTCAGACGTATTTTCGCATCTGATTGCCTTGAAAGAAGAGTTGGAGAAACCGAATCCGGATATGGGAGTGATTACCGGACTTGCCAACGATCCAGTCAACACACCGGCAAACTCTATTATGGCTAAGCTTGATGAAGCTCATACCCGCCTGCTGGCTACGCAGACCATTGTCGGCGAGCGGATGGCGCAGTACGAGTTGACGTTTAATATGATGAGCAAGGCAGAAACCACGATTACTGCCGATATTGCCGCCAATGAAGATATTGATCTGTCCCGGGCGATTATTCAATTTAAAACCAGTGAAAATGTGTATAACAGTGCATTAGCGGTTGGCGCGCGGATTTTGCCGAAATCGTTAGTTGACTATTTACGGTGATAAGCGGTATCAGGGGGGCGTAGCATGCTGCGACTAAATATATCGACTCAGCCGATTGTGCTGAGTGCTTCCATACAGGAGCCGCAGATTAATCTGAAGACAACCCTGCCGGCTATCCAATTGGATACCCAGGCGGCTACGCTGGAGATATCCTCTCCCAAGGGCGAGCTCTCAATTGATCAGACCCCTTGCCGCTACTCGCTGGGGATCAAGAATAATGTCGATTTTGCCAGAGACTTCGCCCAGGCCGGTCACCAGGGTGTGCTGGAGGGCATTGCCCGCATAGCTCAAGAAGGCGATCAATTGGCTGATATCAGCAATACGGGCGGCGATGCGATTGCCAATATTGCCATGTCCCGCCACAATCCGCGGAAATTAGAGGTGACCTTAGGTTGGATTGATAATCCAATTATTTCCTACCAGCCTAAGCAGCCGGAATTCAAAGTCGGCGATCCCAAGCTCAATTTGGAGTTGAACCGGGGCCGGGTGGAAAATAACTTCCGCTGGGGAACGGTGAGCTTTCAAGTGACCCAATATCCTAAAGTCACGATGTGGACGACAGGAACAATGGATATGAAGGCATAAGCGGAGGTGATACCATGCATGTCCACTCCACCCGTCTGGGTGAAATCGAGTTTTCCGAAACAGATAAGATTACCTTTCCAGACGGTCTGCCTGGTTTTGCTGACGAACGGGATTTTGCTTTGCTGCCCGAACCAGACAGTCCGTTTGCCTTTCTGCAGTCCCTGCAGGAGCCTGATCTGACATTTTTGCTGGCGGATCCGTTTGCGTTTTTTTCGAATTACAGCTTTCAATTAAATGATGAAACAATTGCCAAGCTTGCGTTAACTGACGCCAATCCTCCCCAGGTCTGGTGCGTTGTTACCGTGCCGGAACAGGCTGCCGCGATGACGGCAAATCTGCTGGCGCCGCTGCTGATCAACAGGAAAGATAATCTGGCGATCCAGCATATCATCGAGAATGCAAAATATACCACCCGTCACCGGCTGTTTGAGCAGAATCAGTTTCCCGAAGGGGGGGCTTGATATGCTGGCTTTGACCCGCAAGCCTGGTGAGAGAATTGTTATCAATAATGATATTGTGGTAACCGTTGTGGAAGTAAAAGGCGAGACCGTGCGGCTAGCTATCGACGCTCCCCGCAGTGTATCGATTTTCCGCGGTGAGCTCCATGACTCCATCGTACAGGAAAACCGCAGCGCCGCCATGCCGGCAGCGGAGGGCAAGGAATTCCTGCGCCATCTGCCGGGAAATGTGCTGCCGAAGAAGTAACTATCTGTGCGTCCCTTCCCCTGTCATCGCGAGCGAAGCGCGGCGATCTTCTCTGGCAGGGGGACGGTTAAACCACAAAGGACACAAAGGGCGCTACGCGCCTGCACAAAGGGAAGAGAACACAAAGAGCCGGGCGCGTGGCGCCCGGCTTCTCCATTGTGCAGGCGCACAACGTGCGCCCTTCGTGTCCTTTGTGGTAAAAACTGTTCTTCCCTAGCCACCCTCTGGTCTACGCTATTTTTTTGAGAATTTCTCGCAAATTTTTTCAAAAACCGCTTAAGTTCCCCGCGAATCCTGTCGATATATTGTACGAGATGGTAAAGGGACAAATCATCTGGGCGGCCGACCAGGTGATTACCCAATCCATACATATTGGGCAAGGATGCCTGATACTAAAATTCAAGGAGGAATATACAAATGATTATTAATCACAATCTTCCGGCGATGAACACCTATCGTCAATTAGTGGGCAACAACAACGCTGCCTCGAAATCCCTGGAAAAACTTTCTTCCGGTCTTCGCATCAACCGTGCTGGCGATGACGCTGCCGGTTTGGCAATCTCGGAAAAAATGCGCGGTCAGATCCGCGGTCTTGACATGGCTGTGAAAAACTCTCAAGACGGTATCTCCCTCATTCAAACCGCTGAAGGCGCGCTGAATGAAACTCACAGCATTCTGCAACGTATGCGCGAGCTGGCTGTTCAGGCCGGTAATGACACCAACACGACTGCTGACCGGGGCAATATTAAAGACGAAATCGACCAATTGGTATCTGAAATTAGCCGTATTGCCAGCGACACTGAATTCAACACGAAGAAGCTGCTGGACGGTAGTTTCTCTTCCGCTACTTTAGCTCTTCAGGTAGGCGCAAATAGCGGTCAGATTATCACCTTTACGCTTGGCAATATGGGCGCAACTGCTCTTACTCTTACTGGCCTTTCGGTAGACACCCAGGCAAACGCAAGCACGGCTATTTCCACTATTCAGCTTGCAATTGACGCTGTTTCGAAAGAACGCTCCAAAATGGGCGCGCTCCAGAACCGTCTGGAACACACCATTAACAATCTGAGCACTGCTTCAGAAAACCTGAGCGCTTCTGAATCCCGCATCCGCGACGTTGATATGGCCAAGGAAATGATGAACTTCACCAAGACCAGCATTCTCCAGCAGGCCGCTACCGCGATGCTTGCTCAAGCCAATCAGCAGCCGCAGGGTGTTCTGCAACTGCTCCGGTAATTCAGGAAAACTTTATAAAAAGCCCGGAGTATATGCTCCGGGCTTTTTTATAAACATACGGTTTCTTATAATTTAAGCCGGAGAGGGAGTATATAACATGAAGCCCAGTGTCAGCTTATGCATGATCGTAAAGAATGAGGCGAAGGTATTGGCGAGGTGCCTGGATTCCGTACAGGGGCTTGTGGATGAAATTGTGATTGTCGACACCGGCTCCACCGACCGGACGAAGGAAATCGCCGGCCGGTATACGGCGCTGATTTATGATTACGAGTGGAAGCAGGATTTTTCTGCTGCCAGGAATTTTGCAGGGTCAAAAGCCGGCGGAGACTGGATTCTCGTCCTGGATGCCGATGAATATGTGGATCGCGGCAATCTGGAGGAGATAATAGCCGGCTTGGCGACGGTAGATGCGGCGGTGGATGCGTTGACCGCAAAAATCTATAACTTTACCGGATTTCATGGTGAAAATGTAGTGGTGCATTCCTACTTCAAGTTTTATCGCAACCGTCCGGACGTTTATTATTTCCGGGCCTTGCATGAGCAATTGAAGAAAGACAACGCTGAATTAAAGCAAGCTGAATCGGGTTTAATTGTATACCATTCCGGTTATTTGCCGCAAACACAATCTGCCAAAGCCAAGAGTGAACGCAACCGGGCTTTACTGGATAAGGAGCTTGAGGCTGGCCAGCAGGCGTTTGATTACTTTAACCTCGGCAACGAATTGAGCGGCTCTGAGCCGGAGGAGGCACTGTGCTGCTATCAAAAGGCTTTCAAGGGAAAAAAGGACATTCATGAAGTTTGGGTGCCGTTTTGTTTGATAAAAATCGTTATGTGCCTAATAGCGCTAAACCGGTATGCAGATGCGTTGCGGGTAATTGGTGACGCAGAGCAGCTTTATAGTAAAAAACCCGATTTTCCCTGTCTGCGGGGACATGTTCTCTTTTTGCAGGCCCGCTATGACGACGCGCAGGCAGTATTTACAGCAATGCTTAAGCAGCAGGGAGAGTATGAATATCCCCTTCTCAGTTACGACTATCTGGAGCTTCAGCCACATCTGTTTTTGGGAGAAATATTCCTGCAGCGGCAGGAATATGGCCGGGCGGTAACTCATTTTGTTAATGTCCTAAATCAGAACCCCAAGCATCCGGCTGCTTTGCACAAACTGCTGGACGCTTTGCTGAAGCAGGAGACTCCGGAAGCTATCTATACCTTTTTGCAGCATACGCCTTGGTTTAAAGTAGAGCAGGATATATATCCTGCCATCAGATTACTCTTGAATTTGGGTGGATTGCCGGTTGCGGACAAGCTGCTGGAAACGGTTGCCGAGCCGGTTGTACGCAAGGGCTTTGCTATGAAGCGGGCCATTATCAACAGTGATTTTGACGCAGTCAGGCAGGTACTTTTGAGCCCTGATTTGATAGAGGTCAATCAGATGCTGCAGACAGGCTGCTTTGATATTTACGATTTGATTCTCCTGTGCATGGAAGCACGGGATGCGCGGCTGACGACTTTGGTTATGACTTTATTGCCGGACGGGGATGTGAAGAGTTTTTTCGGGGCGTTGTTCAGCGAAGAAACGCTGCAGCATGAAGCTATATATTTAGGGCTGTTGGAGCGCAGCATCCGGCTGGGAAAGCTGCCTTTGTTCGAGAAGCTGTGGAGCAAACAAGGGGACTTTGGTGCGCCGATGACGACCCAAATCGGGAATCTGTTATTTTGCCTGGAATTGGCGGACGCGGCGATGCAGGCTTATCAGACGGCCCAGGAGATGCATGTTTTAGACGCTGTCGCTTTTAATAATATTGTCGCTTATTTTTCCGGACAGGACGAGACGGAAGCCGCATTGACCTTTTTATTTTTGGCATTTGAAGCAAATACCGTTAATTTTCAGCTATATAAGCAGGGAATTGAATTGATGGAGAAAATTGGCGAGCATAATGATAAATTGCAACTCATTAAAATGGCGAAAAAGCAGTATCCGGACAGTGATTACTTGCGGCTTTGCGCCCAATATGGTTCTGCCAAAGGCTAAGCTATACAATTATAGAGGGATGGTAATCTTATGAAAGTGGTTATTTTGGCAGGGGGAAGAGGAACCCGTATCAGTGAGGAATCATTAATTAAGCCTAAGCCGATGGTTGAAATTGGCGAGGCACCGATTTTATGGCATATCATGAAAATTTATTCCCATTACGGGTATCATGAGTTTATCATTTGTTTAGGATACAAAGGATATGTGATTAAAGAGTATTTTGCTAATTATTACCGTCATATGTCAGAAGCGGTTACCTATGATTTCACCTGCGGAAATTCTGTAGTGGTACATCACAGTGTTGCAGAACCATGGAAGGTTACGCTGGTGGAAACAGGACTGGATACCATGACGGGCGGCCGTGTAAAACGGATACAGCCTTATGTCGGGGATCAGTCATTTATGCTTACCTATGGCGATGGGGTTGCTGATATTGATATTCGGCAGCTTATCACTAGTCATGAACACAGTGGAAAGCTTGCGACGATTACGGCGGTACAGCCTATCGGACGTTTTGGGCGTCTCGAACTGAGCGGGAATAATATAACTGGTTTTGCAGAAAAGGTTCAGGGGGATGAGGGTTGGATTAACGGAGGCTTTATGGTTTGCCAGCCTCAAGTGTTTGATTATCTTACCGGAGGGGACAATACTGTATTAGAGGAGACCCCTATGCAGAAATTAGCCAAGGATGACCAGTTAAATGCATATAGGCATAAGGGATTTTGGCAGCCGATGGATACGTTGCGTGAAAAAATTATTTTGGATCAAATGTGGGAGAGGCAAAAAGCGCCATGGAAGGTATGGACAGATTAATGCAAGTGTTAGATTTTTATAAAGGAAAAAAGGTCTTTATTACCGGTCATACCGGTTTTAAGGGAAGCTGGTTAAGTCTCTGGCTGAGTCTGTTAGGAGCAAAGGTGAGCGGTTATTCCGACAGTGTTCCGACGCAACCGGCCATGTATGATAAGACAAGTATTTCTAATTACATGCATGCCGATTTGCGTGGAGATATTGCCGATTATCCTGCTTTGCACGCCGCCATGCGGCAAATTGCTCCCGACATTGTGATTCATCTGGCTGCCCAGCCGATTGTTCTTACTTCTTATGAAGCGCCGCTGGAAACATTTCGGACAAATATGATGGGAACCGCCTGTGTGCTGGAGTGTATCCGACAAACAAGCAGTGTGCGCTGCGCCCTGGTTATAACAACGGATAAATGCTATCGAAACAAGGAGTGGGTCTGGGGCTACCGCGAAATTGACGAGCTGGGGGGCAACGATCCTTATTCCAGCAGCAAAGCCTGTGCTGAGTTAATCACTCACTCGTATATTCAAAGTTTTTTCTCCAAAGGGGAGCTTTCTGTTGCTACCGCACGCGCGGGCAATGTAATTGGCGGCGGAGACTGGGCGGCTTACCGGTTGATTCCGGATATTGTCCGAGCTGCGCAGGCAGAAAAAACGCTTCTATTGCGTCATCCTGGCCATGTCCGTCCCTGGCAGCATGTGATGGAGCCTCTCTATGGATATCTGCTGCTATGTCAAAAGCTTTATGAAGGCGGTGCGGCATTTACGGGCGCATGGAATTTTGGACCGGATCCATCACAGAATGCTACGGTGCGGCACGTGGCTCAGGCCCTTTGTACGGCGCTGGGAGGCGAGACTTCTTATGCTGCGGAAGAAGAGGCGCCCCGCCATGAGGCAGCTTTGCTCAGCTTGGATTGTTCTAAGGCCAAGCGCTTATTGGGATGGCAGCCATATCTGTCGCTTGAACAGGCATTGCGCATGACTGAGGAATGGTACCAAAAAGATCGAACAGGTGAGGATATGTTGCGTGTGACACAAAATCAGCTGTTGGGTTATATGCGGCAAATTCAACAAGAACAGGGAGTGTAGGAGTGAAGCTGTCGTTATCGACGGAAAATTTTAAAAATTATGTTTTACATCAGTTGAATCATTTTTTTCCGGATCATCAATTGCATGTAAGCGAGCAACTTTTTAATAAGGCCTTTCGACAGGCGCTTGAACGGACAGAGCATTGCTTTAAGCATGTCGCGTTAAAAGCATATCATTGTAATGGGATTACTCAGTTTTCACATCTTCATGCCGATCAATATACGGTCTTTCTTTGGTTTTTATCGAATTCCGTATGGCGAGAATTTGAAGATGAAGATGTAGCTTCCAAATTCTTTTACCTTAATAAAACGCTTAATGGCGTGATGTGCATGTATAATGCGCAAATGCCGGACATCTTTCTCATCGTGCATGGGGGGAGTATTGTGCTGGGCAAAGCTCAATATGCAGACTTTTTCGTTTGTTACCAAGGTTGTACTATAGGAGCAGTTCATGGCAGTTATCCTATTTTGGGCAGGGGTGTAGCTTTGGCGCCCTATGCTTCAATTGTGGGTAACTGTGTCATCGGTAATTATGTCACTATCGGAACTGGAGCTTCCGTACGCAATGGTAACCTTGGCAGTGAAACGCTTTGTTACCGTGACACAGAGACCGGACAAATGGTGATTACGCGAAAAGAAAAAGCAACTTCCTGGGCTCAGTCCTTTTTTAATGTTCCCATTTTTTCTGACGGAGAAAATGCATGAAAAAGAAAACGGTTTTAATCAGTGGCGCCGGGGGATATATTGCTCTGCATATCGCGCAGGCGCTTCAGCAGCACGGGTATCTTATAAGAAAAGCTTCACGGAATATGAACGCTGATTTCTTTATGGATTTTTCCGTGCCGGATTCGATTTCTTCTTTGCGGGCCAGTGGGATTGACGCGATGATTCACACTGTTTCTCCTAATGAAGCAGTGTATAAAACCGATCCGCTGCGCGCACTGGCGGAACAGACGGCAGGCATTCATTCGGCTCTGGACTTTTGCGTAAATAATCGCATTCAGGATTTTATATATTTTTCAAGCTTTCATGTTTTTGGAGTCAGCTCAGGCCGGTTAGTGGAAACTTCCCCTGTCGCTCCCTGCAATGATTATGGGCTGGCTCACTGTATTGCGGAGCAAACAGCCTTGATGTATGACCGTCAGCAAAAAATAAATGCTTGGATACTCCGGCCGTCCAATATCTTCGGTGTTCCGGTAGATTGTGATATCTTTAAACGGTGGAACTTGATTCCATTTGCCTTTTGTCAAGAGGCGGTGAAGCACGGAACTATTACGTTGCGCACACCGGGCAACCAGCTTAGAAATTTTGTGGGGATTTCGGATGTTTGTAAGATTGTATCCCATATCTTGGAGCAATCGCCCAAAGAACGGATTTTCCATGCTTATGGCAATCAAACCTTAAGCGTCCTCCAATATGCACAGCTTGTTCAAAGAATCGCGCTGGATGTTTTTGGCCTGACGATTCACATCATTCGCCCGGAGGGCAGCGAGACTTCTCCAAGATTTGAATTTTCAAGCTTGTATGATCAACTGACGCCATCCGAGTCTCTAGATACTTTTATTGAGAAGATGTTAGCGGTGCTTTTGACACATTAGCAGTGACATGGTTTATTTGCTGCCGGGAAGGGTTAACGATATCTTCCAAGGATGCCAAATGGCCGGATTTTGATAAAAGCAAAGATGGAATCGCGTATTAAGGAGGCAACCCATGGATAACGGAAATGCTCGGCAACTATTGGGCCTTTTGCAGGTTGGGCGAGAAGGCCTTGCTCACATGGAACGCTGTATTCATCAAGGAGAACTGACACCTTCGGATATTGGTATTTTAGACAGTATGGTCGAACTGCTCGAAGCCATTGGGACAATGACGCTTGCCTTGGCAACTGTTCCTCATCGTACCCGGCAGATTATTTTAAATCTTACGTATTATATTGAGCGTATGCAACGAGCCGTAACAGCAGAGCCGGAAGTTTTTTTATATGATTTTCAATTTCATTTTCATTCTCTGTTTCGAATTTTGGAGTACGAAATTGCTTATGTTGTAGAAGAGGTCGTTGATAAGCAGGAATATCCCCAGCTTTACCCAGACGTAAGGGCTGTCGATCATACAGAGATAATCAGACGCGGAGAGAATTCAGTCTGTAAGGTCAGCGTGATTCTGCTTGCGTACAACAATTTGGCCGTGACACGCGATTGTGTCGAAAGTATTCTGGCTTGTACCAACGATGTGGAGTATGAGCTGATTTTAGTTGATAATGGTTCCACTGACGGTGTCAAAGAGTATTTTGATTCAATTAAGGGAGCCAAAGTTATTCATCTTCCCTTCAATCTGCACATTGTGAAGGGGTTTAATATGGGTCTGATGGCGGCCGAAGGAAAATATTGCGCCGCCGTATGCAATGATTTTATCTTTACACCTAACTGGTTAAGTAATCTTCTTCTCTGCATTGAATCCGACCCGAGAATTGGCTTTGTGGCCCCGGGGGCTACTTCAATTTCCAATATGCAGCAAATCTCCATTCCCTTTACTTCAATTGAAGCGTTCCAGGCGGAGGCAAAAAAATATAATGTCAGCAATCCTCGTAAATGGGAAGAACGCGTGGTATTGCTTCCAAATGTATTGTGTTGCCCTACTGCCCTGCTGGAGAGAATCGGTTATTACGATACCCGGTATTTCCGAGGAGAATTTCTGGATGATGATATTAGTTTCCGTATTCGGCGCGCCGGATATAAGCTCATCTATTGCGCAGACACGGTGACGCATCATTATGGCAGCCTGACCACGGTGAGTGAGCATCAGACTAACTCCCTGCAAGAAGGGCGGCAAACCTTTATAGATCGGTATGGGCTGGACGCCTGGGCGGAAGCTCGCATGCTTCCCTTCTACAGCGGCATCAATTTTCAGCGGTTGGCACATAGTCGATCCATCCTCGGCCTTGATGTAAAGTGCGGCGCAACCTTGCTGCAAATTAAAAATCAGCTCTGGGCGCAATTTGGCGTACAGCCCTCTATGCTTTCGGCCACTACGGAAGAGAAATATCGGATGGATCTTCAAACAATTTCTGATGATGTTTTTATCATTAATAATTTGCGGGAACTTACGGAAAAGGTTAAAGATAAGGTTGATTTGATTTATATCGAAAAACCGCTTGACTGTTATTCAGAAGATTTGGATGTTCTTTTTGAAAGTATTTCTTTGCTCCTTAACAGGAATGGACAAATTATTTTTACGGTAAATGGAAGTACTAGCTTGGAAATGCTGTATCAGCTGCTAAATCAATCTTCTTTGCTCAATGCCCGCAGAATTTATACGGATGTTTTTCCGGTTCAAAAGGCGATGGATCATGGTTTTGTTTTGCCGGCTATGACTAACTTTACAGGCCAGTATAGCTCCGGTGCAGAGCAAATAAGCAGAGGTATTTCAAATTTGTTGGCTGCAGGAGATAAGGAAGCGGCAGCCCGAATAGGAAGCTTGATGCAGATTAGCCTCCGTTTATATCAAATGAGTTATCCAGGATAATGTATCGAAGGTGAAATTATGAATGAAATCAGTCTATGCATGATCGTCAAAAACGAGGCGGACAATATTAGGAAAAGCCTGGAAAGCGTTGCTGGGCTGCTTGACGACATTGTGGTCGTCGATACCGGCTCTACCGACGCGACTAAGGCAATAGCGGCTGAATATACCCAAGCTGTTTTTGACTTTGCCTGGAGTGATGATTTTTCCCAGGTACGCAATTTTGCCTCATCGAAAGCCAGACATGATTGGATATTGGTGCTGGACGCGGATGAGGTTGTTACCGAATTCGATGTGGAAGGTGTATGTTCATTGATCCGGCAGTATCGGGATTGCGTGGGGGCCATCCGGCGGATGAATTGTTTTGAGGCGCAAGGCGGCTTGACAACGGCTGTGGAGAGCATAAGCCGGTTGTTCGACCGGACCGTCTTCCAGTATACGGGCTCTATTCATGAGCAACTGACGCGGCGTGATAGCGGAGAAGCCGGCATTCGGTTTCCCGTTCCCATTGCCGTCGATCATTCAGGGTATAGGCCGGAGGAGCTGACTCGTAAGGGGACGATCGAAAGAAATCGCCGGCTGCTCTTGACGGAGCTTGAAAAAAATCCGCTTGATCCTTATTGGCATTATCAAGCGGGGAAAACTTATTCTCTGGCCAAGGAATTTGATCAGGCTTGTTAGAGTTTTCATACAGCTTTAACGTTGG